>Ga0302135_10000060_pt1 | contig 59157 bp, 55 predicted proteins | sample CBN3_surface_MG_FD_203119 | JGI IMG/M metagenome (GOLD analysis project Ga0302135, IMG submission 203119) | Marine microbial communities from Western Arctic Ocean, Canada - CBN3_32.1 | ecosystem: Environmental > Aquatic > Marine > Oceanic | place: Canada: Western Arctic Ocean | collected...
CCCGGCAAGCCTCCACGCGACGCGACGAGGTCTCGTCGTGCAGGATCGTCGAAGAAACGCTCTAGAGCATAAGTCTTAAGTAGTATTTTCTGAGACTGCTCCAAGTCCGCCCCGCGCTCTTCCTGCGGTCCGGTCAGTCCGGACCGACCGCCGGGGGATAATCGGTCGTATGGCTACCGAACAGGGCGCCGGCACGATCCGGAAATTCGCGCCAAAGCTTCGATGCGGGATCTTCGGAATCGTAACCCGCGATCACTTCGTCCATAGCGTCAATGAGCCGGCGAACGGCAACGGTATCGCCGACTGCCAGGTTGCCCTGACCCGACAGGTAATCTTCGAGGCGCCACGAAACCACTGTAATCATCGGAAGTCCATACGTCTTACCCATACCTTTCAGGTTGTGCGCGTCACGACGGATGAGGTGCAGCGCGTCAGCCCCCGTCTCGACGCCCCCGCCGAGCCGGCTGAGCAAGGTCGCCATGCGTGCCAGACGGCCCTCGGCGTTGACGATGAAATCGTCCCGCAAACGCAGTACGGTCTCGTCCAGAGTCGCTTCGAAGGCTTTCTCCACCCTCAACGACCTCTCCATCCGCCCGACAGCCCCCAAAACTATAATCGGTACGCCTGCCTCCGCCTTAACAATCTTATATAATAATTCTTAAGGATTATTTTCTATCGCGCTCTTCTGCGCAACTGGTATCTCCCCGGCGGTTCGGCTAGTCTGGATTGAGAATTGGGGGATTATCGACAACATGACCGACAAGAGTGACGCCGGGGCGCGCCCAAGGCCCGCTCTGGCCGCCAACGATGACGCGCCGGCCCGGCGACGGGTACGCGGCGGGCAGCCCACGGCGGTGCAGCGTCGCTGGCTCGCGCTCGGCCTCGACCAGCCCGGCGGCAAGCTTCCGCTGTTCTACGACGACGGGCGCGAGGTCAATCGCAAGACGGTCGTGACCTGCCTGCGCAAGGGCTGGGCCGAGCCCTGGATCGCTAATCCCATCAAGCCCGACTGGCTGGTCTGCCGCTTGACCGAGGCGGGCCGCGCAATTGTCACGAAGGCGGTGAATTAGGTCTTCTCCCCAGCAACCGGCCGGCCTACTCTGCGCCGCCGGCCCGAGCGGCGACCCCATGACCCCCACGCCCGACCCCCACGCAACCGCCGACGCCTCACCGCATGAGTCCGACGTGCGGGTCTGGCTGCGGCTGATCCCGATCATGATCAGCTGTGGCCTGATCACGGTGGCCTACAGCTACACCATGCCCGCCTTTGCCCTGGTGATGGAGTATCGTGGCATCCCCGCCTGGGTGATCGGGGTCAATTCCGGCTCGCAGAATTTCATCATCATCGCCATGGGCGTCTTCCTGCCCCGCTTTCTTCGCGCGATGGGGTTATGGCGAGGCATGACGATCGGCCTCCTCTCGGCGCTCGTCGCGGCGCTCGCGATGATGGCGGTCGAACCGCCCTGGGGCTGGCTTCCCTTCCGCATGCTCACGGGCTTCGGCTTCTATATCGCCTTCATCGGCGGCGAGGTCTGGCTCTCCCAGGAGGCGGGCGACCGCCTGCGCGGGCGGATCATCGGCGCCTACGGCAGCGCCTGTGCCGCCGGCCTTTTCATCGGGCCGCTGCTCGTCCAGTGGACTGGTACGGCGGGCGTCACTCCTTTCCTGGTCGCCAGCGGCCTCGTCGGCGCGGCGCTTCTCCCTCTCCTGCTGATGCACAAATCGAGCCCGTCGATGGATGCGCCCAGCGGGGCGCGCCTGCTCGATTATTTGCGCCTCGTACCGGTTCCCATGGCCGTGATCCTGCTCTACGGCGTGATCGACCAGTCGCTGATCGCCCTGCTACCGGTCTACGGCCTGCATGCGGGGCTGGACGAATCCCGTGCGCTCCTGCTGCTCACCGTGTGGATCGCGGGTGCGGTGACCCTACAGATTCCCATGGGCTGGCTGGGCGACCTATTCGGGCGTCGGCGCGTCATGATCCTGTGCGGCGCTTCGGCGTTGATTGCCTGCGTTCTCCTGCCCTTCCTGATCCATGGCGGCGTCGCCCTGTGGATCGTGCTCGTGCTCTGTGGCGCCGGCGTCATCGGCATGTGGACGGTCAGCCTCGCATCCCTGGGCGATCGCTTCCGGGGCACCGACCTGGCGGCGGCCACCACCATGTACGGCATCTGCTACGCGATCGGCGCGTCGGCCGGGCCGTCGATCGGCGGGGCGGGGATGAACCTTTGGGATCCCCACGGCCTGATGGTGGCACTCGGCGTCATCGCCGGCGGCTTCCTCGTCTTCGCGCTTCTCTACTCGTTCCGCCATGGCTGGCGCGAGCGCGACACTTGACAGTCCCGGTCCGGGCGTTATCTTCCGCGCCATTGCACGCAGCGAGTGCGATCCGACGGAGCATGACCGATGGCCAAAACGAACAGCATCCAGATCCGTATGGTGAGCAGCGCGGGGACCGGGTTTTATTACGTAACTCGAAAGAATCCCAAGACCCTGACCGAGAAACTCATCTCGCGGCGATACGACCCCGTCGTGCGCAAGCATGTCGAGTTCAAGGAGGCGAAGATCAAGTAGCCGGCGAGCCCTCCTTAGGGGGCTTGATCCGACCGCTCGCCAGAGTGATCGACATTAGCGGAATCTTCTCAGTATACCGCGCCCTCGGCGCCCTCGGCGCCCTCGGCGCCCCAGCCCGCTTCCGCAGCCACGTGCTGCCTCTGTCCCTTGCCCTCCTTCTCGGCCTCACCGTCCTCGCCGGACCGGCACCGGTTCAAGCCGACAGCGCCACCGGGTGGCAGGCCCACAACAGCGGCGATTACACCCGCGCCGATGCCGAGTGGCGGCCCATGGCCGAAGCGGGCAGCCGCGACGCCCAGTTCGCCATGGGTATGCTGGCCGAGGCTCAGGGCTATACGGCCGCGGCGCTCGAATGGTACGAGCGGGCGGCGCGCCAGGGCCAGACCGCGGCGCAGGTCATCCTCGGCGCACGCTACGCCACGGGCATGGATGTCGAGGTCGATTTGGTCCGCGCCTGGTACTGGCTCGATCGGGCGGCCCGGCGCAACCATCCCAACGCGGCCGAATTTCGCGACACGCTGCTGCCCCCGATGACTTGGGAAGAGCGCGCCCTGATCGACCAACTCGGCGACTGACCCGGCCGCTAGAGACAGTCATGACCGATCCCTTGCATCCCGAGGTCGCGGAACAGATGGCCAGCATCGCGGTCGCCCCCGATCGGCCGCTGGTGATTACCGACGCCGACGAGGTGGTGGTCAACTTCATCGACCGTTTCGCCGACTTCCTGCCCGAGCACGGATTTTCCTTTACCTGGGCGTCCTACCACCTGACCGGAAACGTCGTGCGCGACAACGGCCGGCCCGCGGGCAAGGACGACATGGCGCGCGTCTTCCACGCCTTCTACGGCGACCACACCGCTGATCTCGATCCGGTCCCAGGCGCCATCGAAGCCCTCGTCGCGCTGGGCGAACGCGCCACCGTCGTCGTGCTCTCCAACCTGCCGCTGCCGCACCGCTTTGAGCGCGCGCGCGGATTGGCGCTCCACGGCCTCAATGTCCCCGTCATCGCCAATGTCGGGCGCAAGGGCCCGGCGGTCCGGGCGCTGGCGGAACAGACCTCGGCGCCGGTCTTTTTCCTCGACGATAGCCCGCGTCACCACGAATCCGTGGCCCAGACCGCGCCCGAGGTGGTCCGCTTGCATTTCGTCGGCCACCCGCGGCTCGCCAAGCTGATCGAGCAGGCGCCCGACAGTCATCACCGAACCGACAACTGGCCGTCCGCGCGCGCGGTGATCGATAGCCATCTCGATGACGCCGGCTTCTGAGTCCGGCGCGGCCGGCATTCGCATCGGCGTCGATCTGGGCGGCACCAAGATCGAGGCGGTCGCCCTCGGGCCCGGCGGTACCAAACTGGCGCGCCGCCGCGTGCCCAGCCCCCAGGGCAGCACCCACGCGTCGGTCAAGGCCGTCGCCGGTCTGGTCCGGGAAATCGAGGCCGGGCTTGGTGAGCCGGCCAGCGTCGGCGTCGCGGTGCCCGGCACAATCTCGCCCGATGACGGGCGGATGAAGAATGCAAACTCCGTGTGGCTGATTGGCGAGGCGCTTGACCGCGACCTGAGTGCGGCGCTGGAACGCCCGGTGCGGCTCGCCAACGACGCCGACTGCTTCGCCCTCTCGGAAGCCGCCGACGGCGCGGGCGCGGGCGCGCGTTCGGTGTTCGGCGCGATCCTCGGCACCGGGGTCGGTGGCGGCATCGTCGTCGAGGGCCGGCTGCTTGCCGGTCCCAACGCCATCGCCGGCGAATGGGGCCACAACCCCCTGCCCTGGCCCACCGACGACGAACGCCCGGGCCCGCTTTGCTATTGCGGCCGGGCGGGCTGCATCGAGACCTTTCTCTCCGGTCCCGGCCTCGCCCGCGACCACGGCGCCATCACCGGCGAGACGTTCGATCCGCCCGCCATCGCGGCCCGGGCAAACGCCGGCGACGAGACCTGCGCGGCCAGCATGGTGCGTTATGAACACCGCCTTGCCCGCGCCCTTGCCAGCGTGATCAACGTCGTCGACCCCGAGGTCATCGTGCTAGGCGGCGGCTTGTCGAACCTCGCGCGGCTCTACGACGCGGTGCCGCGGTTGTGGGGAAATTTCGTCTTCTCCGACCGGGTCAACACCCGCCTACTACCCAACGCTCACGGCGATTCGAGCGGCGTGCGGGGCGCGGCCTGGCTCTGGCCCGCGTGAGCCCGCGGGGCTATTAGTACCCACTATAAGAAAACCCGCCGCCATGACGTCCAAGCCCGTGATTCTGGTCAGCCGAAAGCTACCGCCCGCCGTCGAGGCCCGTGCTGCGCGCGACTTCGACGCCCGGCTTAACACCGAGGATACGCTTTACGCCCAGGCCGAGTTGCTCTCGGCGGCCGCCGAGAGTGGCGCCGAGGGGCTGTTGATCTGCCCGACCGACAAGCTCGACGCCAGGTTCATCGCCAACCTGCCCGACGCGGTGATAATCGCTGCCAGCTTCTCGGTCGGCTTCGACCATATCGACCTCGCCGCCGCCCAGGCTCGCGGCCTGATGGTGACCAACACGCCCGACGTGCTGACCGACGCAACTGCCGACTGCGCCATGCTCCTGCTGCTCGGCGCAGCAAGGCGCGCGAGCGAGGGCGAGCGCATGATGCGCGCGGGGAGTTGGGGCATCTGGGGCCCGACGGCAATGCTCGGCACCCAGGTCACGGGCAAGCGCCTCGGCATCTTCGGAATGGGCCGGATCGGCCGCGCGCTGGCCCAACGTGCGCGCGGCTTCGAGATGGAGATCCACTACCACGACATCGCCCCGCTCGCAGACGACCTTGCGCAAGGAGCGACCTACCACGCCGAGGCGGACGGGCTGCTCGCGGTCTCGGACTTCCTCAGCTTGCACTGCCCCTCAACGCCCGAAACCCGCAGCTGGGTGAATGCCGAACGCATCGCGCGAATGCCCGACGGCGCCATCGTGGTCAACAGCGCGCGGGGCGATATCGTCGACGACGGCGCGCTTATCGCGGCGCTCAAATCGGGCAAGCTCGCGGCCGCCGGGCTTGACGTCTATCACGGCGAGCCGGACGTCCATCCCGGCTATCGTGAACTAGAGAATACCTTCCTGCTGCCCCACATGGGCAGCGGCACCCGCGAGACGCGGGACGCCATGGGCTTTCGCGCCCTCGATAATCTGGGTACGTTTTTCGCAGGCCAAACCCCCGGCGACGCGCTGACCTGACGGAGGCGCGCGCTGTCTATTCGGCGGCGGAGCGGCTGCTCTGCTCGTCGATCCCGAACGCCTCACGCAGGCCGGCGGTAATCTCGCGAACATAGCCCTCGACCAGGAACTCGCCTTTCTCGCGGCTTGCCGCCTTGGCTGAGGAGAGCGCGCCCGAGGAGGGAATGCGCGAGCGGTCAGTGGGATAGGTGTCGTAGGGCGGAAATTCGGCGGGCGGGTTATCGGGGATGCGGTCGATCTTGACCAGTTCGGGCCGGAGCGCCCACATGACCGAGGTTTCCATGACCCCGGCATGCTCGAGCGGCCAGCCGGGAAAGCCGTCGGGAAACGCCTTGTCGTACATCGCCGGAGTGGTGAAGTCCCAGTAGTCGACGCGCAGGATCTTGAGATCGTCGATGCCCTCCCCGCGCAACTCGCGGAGTGCTAGATCGATGCCCTCGATACAGAACATGGCGTTTTCGTAGTGGCCCTCGAACAGGGCGAAGCGGCGCACGCCGTCATGGGCCATCTGACGGATGAGGTCGCGCACCGTGGCGGTGAGCGTCGCGCCATCGAGGCTGGTGGTACCCGGGAAATGCTCGCCGCCGCCGGACTTGGGCTGTGACTTGTAGCCGTAGGCAATCGCGGGAGCTACGAGCCCGCCGATGTTGGCCGCGACCCGGGCGGAAATCTGCTCGGGGATGACCGTATCGCAACAGAGCGGAAGATGGGGGCCGTGCTGTTCGAGCGAACCCACGGGCAGCATGACGACGGGCGCGTCGCTGTGCACCCGGGTCTCGTACTCGGTCCAATCGAGTTCATTCAGCCAGACGGTACCAACCATGACGACCCCCTATTCTTCCGTGTCCCAAACCAGCCGTAGGCGCGGCGACCGCGAGGCCGCCGCGCCTACGGGTCAGGATTGCAGGAACTCCGCCCAGATGTCGAGCTATGCGGTATCGAGTTCCAGCGAGAGGTAGTGGTCGCAGTAGGAGTTTTCTAGATATTTCGGCTGATCGTCCCAGCGCGGCGCCGCCTTCTCGTTGGCCGCCAGCGCCGCACTGCGGCTCGCCGGCATGGCCCACAATCGGACTTGGCGAGCCGGCCCTGGCCGTCCGGGCTCATGATGTAGCGCAGGAAGTCCATCGCGAGATCCTTGCGCCCGGACTGCTCAAGCACGGTGATCGACTGCATCCAGCGGATGCCATCTTCCTTGGGCAGGGTCCAATCGAGGTCAGGGCGCTCATCGACCATGAGATGCGAGACGATGAATTCCGCGCCGCCGCCGACGATATCGACATCGCCTGTGACCAGCGCGGTCTGCACGCTGACGATGTCGCTGACCAAGGCGGCCGTGATCCAGATGGCGAAGAGCATTACCGCGGATTATGCGCGAAGCGGGGTACGCATCAATACGGTCTGCCCCGGCGACGTGGATACGCCGATGCTCGACGAGCTGGCACGCGAACAGGGCCGCAATCCCGAGAAACTGCGCCAAGCCTCGCGGGAGGCCTCGCCCAACGGCCGGCTGGCAACGCCCGAGGACATCGCGGCGGCGGCGGCGTTCCTGGCCTCGGACGAGGCCCGCCACATCACGGGGGTCGCCCTGCCCGTCGGGGGCGGCGGTCTCGCGGTCTAACCCGCCGCATCGTCGGTAAGATTTCGTTGAGATTTTGATGGTTAATCTCGCTGCTATAATGAGCTCACCCCACAGCCCCTGCCCGACGCCTGGTTCGGCTTGCTGATCGCCTGTAACCGAACGCGCCCCGGAAATTCTCTTTCCCCGATCCTGCCGGGCGGCAAAATTTGCCGCACGACCAGCGGCCCGCGCCGCCGCGATCTACCCGTTTTTCGAGATATCCTGCGGGTTTTTCCTTGGCACGCGCCTTGCGACATAACCGGCTAGAGATTGATGGCGCGCGCCAAGCGCCAACACCGTAGCCGACGCCGTGTCCCGTGCGCACGGCCCGAACAGGAAGAGAGACGCCGATGGCCAACATCACCGATACCGCTGACGCTTTCGCTCTGCCCAAGCCCGATGTCGTGGTCAGCGTGGGGCTGGTCGCCGACCGGCTGATCCGCTCGATCCAGCGGGGCGGCTCGGGCGCCGAGATCGACCAGCGCGCTCTAATCGAGCGCTTGCTCGCCGTGGCCACCGGGGTGGAACAGCGGATCTCGGAGCAGACCCACCGCATCCAAGTGCTTGAAGCGCTCTCCGTGACCGACGAACTGACCGGCCCGGTCAACCGCCGCGGTTTCATGCGCGAGCTGCGGCGTGCGCTGGCCGACGCCAAGCGCCAGGACAATCAGGGCGTTCTCGCCTATCTCGACGTCGACGGCTTTAATTCGCATTCTCCGATGCGTCGTAATTCTGCCACGAAGCCGCGGCCAAGGCCAAGTCCCCTGAGTGTCCACAATTAGCCATAAACGGGCATCACAGTTCATGGCTCCCCACTGTTCAGGGGCCGCCAACTATTTCAGCGGCCAGATTGCTTTAACCAGGGCTATGAAAGTCTATGCTCCAGATATGGTTCTGATACCTGGGGCGCAGCCGGATGACAGAGCTGTCCTTGTGATACAGACGCTTCCGCTTCCTGTGACGCTGCGGTATCTGGAGACCCTCTTCCCTCCACAGCCGTTCTACCTTCTTGTGATTGACTTCCCAGCCTTCAATGCGAAGCAGCTCGGCAATCTTCCTGTAGCCATAGCGACCATAGTGCTTTGCCAGTCTGACCAAAGCCAGCCGAAGGCTGTCATCATCTCCTGGGGATGCCTCATAGCGCTGTGTGGAGCGTGCCACGCCGATCGTTTTGCAAGCCCGCCGCTCGGATGGCCCGAGCTTCTGACGCACATGGACTACAGCCTGACGCAGATCGGCAATCGTCAGACCTTCGGCTTTAGGTAATCGAGGCTCTCCTTCAGGATCAGCTTGTCCAGTTCAAGATCCGCAACAATTCTCTTGAGGCGGGTATTCTCCTTCTCAAGGCCCTTGAGCTCCTGAAGCTGTGACTTGCCCATCCCGCCGTACTTCTTGCGCCAATTGTAATATGTCGCATCGCTGATGCCGGCTGAGCGGCAGGCCGTCTCTACACTGCTGCCAGACGCCACACTGAGCTCAATCTGACGCAGCAAATTCAATACATCCTCATCGCCCGGCATCGACGGCAGGATCGAAATCTGCCGCTCGTTTCTTGAGCGCTTCTTCTTTTGCTTTGGCGAAGGCCGCTTTGTCCTCAACCATGGTTTTTGCCAATGTTGTGCAATCTTTTTGTATCGACGCTTGCTCCAGAGCCTTGACCTCCCCTTTTAGGCGGCCAACTTCCTCTGCTCTGTCATCGCTATCGATAAAAAATAACGCGGGCCAAAACAGAATTAGGCCGACGCCCATCGCAACGGCATCATTGGTGGCTATATCGTTTTGCTCTTTATTCGTCATAGTTGTTTCTTGTAATAGCCTTGCGTATTCTTGTTCTAATTGTGTGCATGTATAAGAATTATATTTTATTTGCGAAACATAGGACGCGGAAATATTATCGCTTGAACTCGCACATGCGCCGATGAAACAAGAAATTGCGCCGATCAGAAGAACTCTATTTAAGCGTCCCATTACACAAACTCCCCGTTCTCATTTTCATTAGAGGAAGAAAAATTTTCCCACATATACGAATAAACATAACCCACTGGGATACCCGTTTCCAAATAGTACATCACACCCAGATTTCCTTGGGCATCGGCAACCCCCTGTTCAGCAGCAAGTCTGTACCACTTCACCGCAGTCTTATCCGACATTCCCCAGATAGCCTCCAGGTTCGCGGAAATCGTACCACCGTGCCACCGTCGAGGGAGCGGGATAATTTTCGCGGCCACCCAATGACCTGATTTCTCGATTTTCCTGTGTCGGGAAGCCCATTTGTCCATATTTCCCGTCATCCAGACGCACCTCTCCCGTCGCTTTGCACCCGCCGTGGATTTCCTCGGCCTACGCCGGAGCGGGTCTTCGTCGCAGATCATCGATCAGGCTCAAGATTCCCTGAAACAAGCTCCTCGGCACCGCCACCTCAGCCAATTGGAACGTGACGTACCGGCCATGGCGGACGACCTTGGCACCGATCTTCACCAATTTCTCCCGCAGTGTGGTCAGCGACCAGTGCTCGACCTCCTTTGGCAAAGCCAGTGTTCGCATGAAGTTGGCGAGATTGTAGGCCAGGGCGTGAAGCTGGAGCCGGACGGCGTTGTCGCGGAATTTGCGGCACGACAGCCGCGTCCATTTGATCGCGTTCTTGCCTTCCTTGATGTATTGCACGGTTGGCGAAGGCGACCAGCGAAAGCATGACGGGGACCTCGACCAGGACGCCGACCACCGTGGCCAGCGCCGCGCCCGAATTGATCCCGAACAGACTGACCGCGACGGCGACCGCGAGTTCAAAGGAGTTCGACGCCCGATCAACGCGCAGGGCGCCGTGACGGCAAACGGTACGCGCCAGCGCCAGGCCCAGAGATAGGCGATGGCGAAAACCTCGTAGGTCTGCATCAGCAGCGGGATTGCGATGAGCCCGATGACGACGGGATGGGCGAGCAAGGTCGGACCCTGGAACCCGAACAGGAGAACCACCGTGGCGAGCAGGGCCGCAACCGGGAACAGCTTGAGCCGGCCCGAGAGGCTCGCCAGCGCGCGCGCATCGGCGCAGCGCGACGCGGCGCGTGGCGATCCCGGCAAGAAGGGAGACGACGACGTAGAGCCCGACCGAGAGCAGCAGCATCTCCCACGGCACCACGATTTTTGTGACCCCGAGCAGGAGGACAACGAGGGGCGCGAAGACAACGACCATGATCAGGTCGTTGACCGAGACCTGGACCACCGTGTAGGTCGGATCGTCCCGGGTCAGCTGGCTCCAGACGAAGACCATGGCGGTGCAGGGTGCGGCGCCGAGCAGGGTCAGCCCCGCGACATACTCGCCCGCCGTGGTGGGATCGATGAGATCGCGAAAGACGATCTCGAAGAACAGCACGCCGTGCCCAGACCGACCCCCGCCCCGATGCCCAAGGCGACCCAGAGCGAGAGACCGCGCTCGAACAGGCCGAGAGGACAGCGGACCCGGGGCGCGGATTTTTCGGACAGCGACATGACGCGCGCTCAGGCCGGGGTTGCGGGTTTACAAGAACGGCTACGGCAAATCGTCGCAGAGCCAGATAACGCTTGACCCATTATTGCGAATGAGTTTCAATAGCCTCATTATCTAACTGCCAATGAAAATCACTCTCGCGATAATTCTAATCAAGCGCCACGCCGATTGATGCACTTGCCCTTCGAAGCGGAGATCCGACATGCCCCACCGCCGAACCTTGCGAACCTTCACCCCGAACCGCCTTGGCGCCGCGCTGGCCCTGGCCGCCCTGATCGGCCTTTTTAGCGCCGGTGGCGCCCGGGCCGCAGAGGAATTCACCATCCATATCAAGGACCACGTCTTCGACCCGGTCGAGTTGCACGTGCCCGCCGATACCAAGGTCAAGCTGATCATCGTCAACCAGGATCCGACGCCCGAGGAATTCGAGAGCTACGATCTCAACCGCGAGAAAATCGTTTCGGGAAACGGTACGATCAGCGTCTTCATCGGTCCGCTTGACCCGGGCCGCTACGAATACTTCGGTGAGTTCAACATGGACACAGCGTTGGGCTGGATCGTCGCTAAATAGCGCCGCGCCCCCGTTTACCCGACCCGGAGCCATCATGATTCCCACCCTCATCATCGTCTTTCGCGAAGTGCTCGAAGCCGCACTGATCGTGAGTATCGTGCTCGCGGCGACCCGTGGGGTGACGAATCGCGGATGGTGGATCGCGGGCGGTATCACTTGCGGGCTCGCGGGCGCGGTGCTCGTCGCCGTCTTCGCGCAAGGGATCGCGAATGCGCTGCAAGGGCTGGGCCAGGAGGTTTTCAACGCAATCGTGCTGTTCCTCGCCGTGCTCATGCTGGGTTGGCACAACGTCTGGATGAGCCGTCACGCCCGTCAACTCGTGTCCGAGATGAACGCAGTGGGCAGCGCCGTTTCGGAAGGCAGCCGGCCGCTTGTCGCGTTGGCCTTCGTGGTCGGCGTCGCGGTGCTGCGCGAGGGCTCCGAAATCGTTCTTTTCCTTCATGGCATCGCGGCCGCGGGCGGCTCGGGCGCCGGCCAGATGCTGACCGGCGGCGCGCTCGGCCTCGGCGCCGGCGCGGCGCTCGGCATCGCGCTCTATCTCGGCCTGCTACGCATTCCGACGCGTTACCTGTTCTCGGTGACGAGCTGGCTGATCCTGCTGCTCGCCGCCGGCATGGCGGCTCAGGCGGCCGGCAAGCTGGAGCAGGCCGGGCTCTTGCCCGCCTGGGGCTACCGGGTCTGGGATTCCTCGCACCTGCTCTCGGAGCGCGGCTTCCTAGGCCAGGTCCTGCATATCCTTATCGGCTATAACGCCCAGCCCATGGGCATCCAGATCGCCTTCTATGGCGCCACCATCCTGATCATCGGAGTGTTGATGAAACTCTTTGCACCCTCCCCGTCGAGAAAGACCGCCGCTGTTGTCGCAGCCGCGCTCATCACGACCGGTGCGGGCCTCGGCCTGTTCGGTTCTCCCGCCCAGGCCGCGGACCTGAAGGTCTATTCGCCTATCGTCGAGGAAGGCGAGTTTGCCTTTGAGGCCCGAGGTAATGCGGGTTTTGACGACGAGGATTCGAAGGACGGCGCACAAGAGCAGCGCTACGAGATCGAATACGGCGTGACCGACCGTTGGAAGACGGCGATCGGCGGCCAGTTGAAGAAGGGTGCTAACAGCGCACTGCGCTACAACTCAACCTACTGGGAGAACATCTACCAGGTCTTCGATCAGGGTGAAATGTGGCTCGATTTCGGGATTTACGTCGAATACAAAATCGCCGACGACCGCGACGATCCGGATATCCTCGAGTTCAAGCCGCTGTTCGAGAAGAGCTTCGGCCGGACCGAGATCACGCTCAACCCGATCTTCGAGAAAGAGGTCGGCGAGAACTCGGGGGAGGGTCTCGTGTTCGAGTATGCCAGCCGCGTCAAATATCGCTGGAATCCCCTGTTCGAGCCCAGCATTGAGGCCTTCGGCAAGCTCGGAGAAATCAACAACACCATCTCGCCCGACCGCCAGCGCCACCAGTTGGGCCCGGTGATCATGGGCACCATCCCGCTGCTGGGGCACGACCTTGCGCTCGCCTACGAACTGGGCTGGCTGGTGGGCCTGACCGAAGGTACCGCCGACGGCACCTTCAAGTGGCTGGTAGAGCTCGAGACCTACTTCTAGATCTACGCAGCGGCTCTCCCGCCGTGTTGCGTCCGGCGGCTTCCAAACCGCACCATTCGGCGACAAACAGTTCGGTCGCCTGAGTGTTCTTGCGCACGGACTCGAGATTGACCCGCTCGTTGAAGCCGTGGATGTTTTCCGACACGGGGCCATAGACCAGCGCCGGAATCCCCGCATAGAGCCCGAAGCACCTGGCATCGGTGGTCGCAGTGAGTGCCTTAGTGGCGAGTGGCTTGCCGTATGCTGCCAGGTGGGCAGCGCCGAGGACGGCCACAACCGCATCGCTGTTCTCCAGCACATAACCCTCCGCCATCTGGCCATGATAGACGACCTCGGGCGAGTTTCTGGTGAGGAAGGAATTGGCTGCGGCCGCGTCGGCGGTGCAGACCTCGATCTCCGCTTTTCCCTCGGCCAGATCCTGGCCCGGATAGACGGTGACCCGCATGTCGAAGATGCTCCAGGCGGGGACGCTCGAAGCCCAGTCGCCGCCCTGGGAGAGTCCCACGTTGAAGTTGATCAGATGAGCCACACCGGCGAACGCCGGGTGACGGCGGCTGGGCTCGTTCCAGCGCGGCGATGATCGGAAAGGCCACCTCGATGGCGTTGGCACCGCTCGACGTCTCGAGTACGTGGGCCGGATAGCCCCTGAGCTTGACCTGGAACCACATGACGCCGACCTGGGCTCGTTGCAGGGTATCGTTGATTGGGCTCGAGGGTAATCGCCGCCTCTGCCCGGTAGCCCCGCTCGAGACAGGCCAGCGCGCCGTTACCGGTGCATTCCTCCTCGATCACGGACTGGACGAAGGCGCCCGAGGCGGGCTGGAAGCCGATCCGCCGGAGGGCATCGAGCGCAAAAATGTTTTCAGCCAGACCGACCTTCATGTCGCCTGCCCCGCGGCCGTACATCCAACCATCCGCCACGCGCGGTTTAAATGGCAGATCCCGCCACATGTCGAGCGGCCCGACGGGAACCACGTCGATATAGCCGTTGAGGATGAGCGAGCGGCCAGTCGGCGTCGCGGGCCGGTGTGAGCCGACCACGTTCCAGCCGTCGTCATAAGAAACATGGACAGGCGCGAAGCCCGGGAGATGGGCAATCGCGTCGGCATCGATCAGCCAGCGGTCGACGCAGTAACCGCGTGCGGCGAGAGCGCGGACAACGAAATCCTGTGCCGTCGCCTCCTACCCACGGACCGAGGGGAAGCGTACCAAGCCCGCCGTAAACGCCAGCTGGTCGTAAAACCCTTGATCGACCGAATCTCTAATCCGTCCCGATAGTACCTCGTCAAGCATCATTCCCTCCCCTGAACGGTTTACCGCGTTTGTATCCGGCATTAAGTGCCAAAGCGATAGCCCGGGCAATGGCCGGCCGGCGCTGCCTCACCGGCCGTACGAATTCTGTCGCGGTTTGCGCCTCTATCCTCTGGCCCATACAAGTCTGATCGGCTAAATTTGTTCGCCCTTGGCCTACATCCTAGGAGAGACCCGATGCTGCCCACCCTCGACGCCCTGTTTGAATCGAGCCTGACGAGCCTGCCGCTGATCCAGCGCGGCAAGGTACGCGACATCTACGCCGTTGGTGAAGACCGCCTGCTGATCGTCACGACAGACCGGCTCTCGGCATTCGACGTGGTGCTCCCGACTCCGATCCCAGGCAAGGGCGCAGTGCTAACCGAGCTGTCGAATTTCTGGTTCGCGCGCATGACGGGGACAATTCCGAATCATCTGACCGGGATTGCGCTCGCCGAAGTGTTGCCCAATGCGGAAGAGTTCGCCCAGGTCGACGGCCGGGCGATCGTGGTTCAAAAGCTCAAGCCCCTGCCTGTCGAGGCCATCGTGCGCGGATACATCATCGGCTCCGGCTGGAAGGACTACCAGAAGACCGGCACGGTCTGCGGCATCGAACTACCCGACGGCCTGCGCCAGGCGGACAAGCTGCCCGAGACGATCTACACGCCCTCGACCAAGGCTGATATGGGCGGTCACGACGAGAACATCGATTTCGCCGCCACCGTCGCGCTGGTCGGGGAAGCGTTGGCCGCACAGGTGCGCGATGTGAGCATTGCGATTTATGACGAAGCGGCGTCCTACGCGCGCAAGCGGGGCATAATCATCGCGGATACGAAGTTCGAATTCGGACTCGACGCCAACGGCTTGCTCGTCTTGATGGACGAGGTGCTGACCCCGGATTCGTCGCGCTTCTGGCCGGCCGCGAGCTACGCGCCCGGCACCAGCCCGGAAAGTTTCGACAAACAGTATGTCCGGGACTACCTGGAGGTCCAGGGGTGGGACAAGACACCGCCGGCGCCGGCGCTGCCCGACGACGTGGCCGCGCGGACCGCCAAAAAATATCGCGAGGCGCTTGAGGTTCTGACCGCCTAGGCGGGGTTAGTGCCCGGCCGTATCGGTTTCGGGTCTATCGCCGACCCGCGAGCGTAGCTCGTCGAGCAGGCCTTCCAGACCGTGGCGATCGATCACGGCGGAAAATTCCGAGCGCTGGGTGATCAGCATGCTGGTGCCCTCGACGTAGACGTCGATAATTTTGTAGCTCTCATCGACCTCGCGGACGATGAAGTCGAGATTGATCGACGCCATGGAACCGGAGAATTCGAATTTGGCGCGCACGGCAAGATCGCCATCGTACCAGTCGGTCACCTCCGTCACCTGGAAAGTCTCGCCCGGATAGCCGTTAAAGCGGACAGTGTAAATCCGCACGACGAAATCGGTGAACACGGTCTGATAGACCGTTGCATCATCCGAAGACAATTCGCGCCAACTCGACCCCAACACCGCCCGGCTGATCGTACGAATGTCAAATCTATCGATGAGAATGTCGCGGAAGGCGGCTTCGCGCTCCGAAAACGAGGTGAGGTCCTCGCGCTTCAGCAGGTCGATAACCTTGTTGCCGAGATCCTCCACAAAGGCTTCCGCCTCCGCATAGCCGGCCCGCGCCGGGCTCGACAAGGATGCGCTGACGATGAGTGCCGCAGCCACAAGGCCAAATAGAACATGGCGTTTCAGCATGACGTCAACTCGCCGAAGCGGTGTCCTGGATGGGTACGCTATCTTCCTGCTCCATCTCTTCGGTCACGGGCGGAGCGTCGTCGTCGTGATAGTGCTCGATCGAAATGCCCGGTACCGGGAGCGGAGGCGGCAACGAGCCATTGCGGACCTCGCTGTCGCGATACTGGCGGTACAGGCTGCGCAAAGCCGCATAGAAGTCGACCGAGGTGGCATCGAGGTTATCGAGATTTTCGATGTTGCGTTCGCGCTCGTCAACGACGCGCGTTCCGAACCGCGCGATGAGATATTTGTCGTCGAGCACGTAGCTAAGCGGGTCGAGGAAAAGATCCACGACGATGCCCGTGGCGTCACGCGGATTGGACGGCCCGAAGAACGGTAGCATCAGGTAGGGCCCCTCGCCGGCGCCCCAGACGGCCAGTGTCTGGCCAAAATCTTCATTGTGCGGTTCGAGGCCCCACTCGGTGGCAACATCAAACAGACCGCCGACGCCGACTGTCGAATTGATAACGAACCGTCCCAGGGTTTCGCCCGCCCGCTCCGGTTCACCCTGCATCAGGTCGTTAGCCAGAATGACCGGCGTGCGCAGGTTCATCAGAAACAAATTAATCCGCCCGCGCACGACGCCGGGAAGGATATGGCGGTAGACAACCGCGATGGGACGCAGCACGAAGTCGTCGAATCCCCGGTTGAATTCGAGGACGCCCCGGTTCCATGGCTCCATGGGATCGTTGGCTTCTTCATAGCGGGCCACCGCATCCGCATCGCCCTCGGGCGCCGTCGCGCAATTGGCCAGCGGCAACGCAAGCAGGGCGAGAAAAAGCAACCGCGCCGCGATCATTTTCTTATTGTTCTTGACTATCCAACCCACAGCGACGCGCCTCTAGTTATCCGTTACCCAGCTACGACGAAAAAACGCCCCGTCCGGCCTTACTTCCGTGCGCCCAGCCTCGCGGTTGTCCAATGACGCCGCAAACAAAACCTTAGCGTCGAATCTAAAACGCCTCAAAGCAAGCACCAAGAACTGGTTAACCAGGCCGGCGAATTTAAATTGCATACCATAACGATTCGCGAAACACCAGCTGCGGGATCGCTCAAATTCACCGCCCTGCGGCCCTCGTTTAGTGCCCCAAAATTTGCCAGAACGCGGGAGAATCTCAGGGCGCCAGAGCGGTGCCCACAGTGACAAGGCTCACCCTCATCGGCAGCGCCGTTTGGCCCTTCCCACGGCTCTGGCAAAGGCGCTCCTAGCCTTGAGCTCCGTGACCGGCCCAAGGGTGGGTCGAGAAGACTTGGGAGCATCGACCGGCCACAGTCCGACACCCGATTCATTCGCCACAAACCCAAGCTTAGAAATATTAACTTGTAAAAATGTCGTTATAAAGATATAAGGATATCTGTAATGTACTAAAGATAACCAAGTATATTTATGCCGCGATTGAACGGGCGGGCCTGTACAGGCGCCTCGCCGCCATCGGGCATCACTCAGGCGCGAACGGGTAGATACGAACGGATTTCATGGAAAAAATCAGATCCAGAAGCCGAAGCGACCCAGAGTTTCCGCCCGGCGATCCGTCCGCCGGGCTGGTTCGCAATCCACGTGGCGCCAGCGTGAATACCATGGACGAGTTGCTGATCGGGCTAAAGGCAGCTGGCGAATCCACCCGCCTGCGCCTGCTGCTGCTTTGCTCCCAAGGCGAGCTTACCGTCTCGGAACTGACCGCCATCCTGCGCCAGAGCCAGCCCCGCGTGTCGCGTCACCTGAAGCTGCTGTGCGGCGCCGGGCTACTCGACCGGTTTAGGGAAGGAACCTGGGTTTTCTACCGGACCAGCCGAAACTCCGCGATGGCGCCTCTGGCCGCCTACCTACTCACGCTGATCCCCGAGAACGACCCCAGCGCGCGAACCTATCTCAAACGCCTCGCCGCGGTACGCCGCGAGCGTTTCGACAAGGCAGCCGCCTATTTCCGCGAAAACGCTGTGAAATGGGACAAAATCCGCTCCCTGCACGTGCCTGAGATCAAGGTCGAACAGGCCATGCTCGACCTGCTCGGTCCCACCGAGCCCGAGGATCTTCTGGATATCGGCACCGGCACCGGCCGCGTGCTCGAAATCTTCGCGCCTCGGATCAACCGCGGGCTGGGGGTCGACATATCGCGGGAAATGCTGGGTATTGCCCGCGTCCAGCTGTCGCGTAGGGCGATAGCCAATTGCGAGGTCCGCCTCGGCGACATGTACGACCTACCGGTCTCGCTCGGCAGTTTCGACGCCGCCACCATTCATCAGGTCCTGCACTTCGCCGACGACCCAGCCGCCGTCATCGAGGGGGCGGCGCGCGCGCTTCGCCCGGGCGGCCATCTGGTGATCGTCGATTTTGCGCCTCATGACCGCGAAGAGCTACGCGACCAGCACGCCCATCGCCGCCTCGGCTTTCGCGATTCCGAAATAGAAGGCTGGTTTCGCGCCGCCGGCCTCGTCCCCGGGGATGCGATCCATCTCGACGGCAGAGAATTGACCGTCGTGCTCTGGCCGGCCGTGCGTGCCACGGGTGGCTCGGGCCCCGGTACCGCAGCCTCGGCCTATTCGGGAGTGGCCATATGATTCCGCACACCCAGCCCACTGAGCACCGCGCGCGGCGCCGCACAGGCCCACCCGTCCCGACCCAGCCGCCGCGTATCTCGTTCGAGTTCTTTCCGCCCAAGACGCCTGCCATGGAAGCCTCCCTGTGGACCGCGATCGAGCGCCTCACGCCCCTTGATCCGGCCTTCGTGTCCGTCACCTACGGCGCAGGCGGTGGCACGCGCAGCCGGACCCACCGCATCATCGGCCGCCTCATCAGCAAAACGGCGCTTGTTCCCGCTGCCCATCTGACCTGCGTCGGCGCCTCGCGCGCGGAGATCGACGATGTGGCCCGCGCCTACTGGGCGTTAGGCGCGTGCCAGCTGGTCGCACTACGTGGTGATCCGCCCGAAGGTGTGGCCCGCTACGAGCCGCACCCCGACGGTTATGAGCACGCCGCCGACCTGGTCGCCGGGCTGCGCCGATTGGCGGATTTCGAAATTTCCGTCGCCGCCCACCCCGAGGCCCACCCCGACGCGGGGAGCGCCCAGGCCGATCTCGACAACCTGAAGCGCAAACTCGACGCCGGCGCGAGCCGCGCGATCACGCAATTTTTCTTCGACCCGGACGTGTTCTTACGCTTCCGCGACCGCGTCGCCGGTGCGGGGATCGACGCGCCGCTCGTGCCGGGAATTTTGCCCGTAACCAACGCCGCCCGGGCGCTCAGTTTTGCTACCGCTTGCGGCGCTAACGTACCCGACTGGGTCAAGCGCCTGTTCGACGGCCTCGACGCCGAACCCGAGACGCGCCAGCTCGTCGCCGCGGAGCTCGCCGCCGAACAGTGCCGGCGGCTGCAGGCGGAAGCGGTCGAGGATTTTCATTTCTACACCCTGAACCGGGCCGAGCTGACCCTCGCGATCTGCCGCATGCTGGGCGTGTTGCCCCGGGCGGCGGCGTTGGCAAACTAGGGCAAAGAGGGAGCCCTCTCGATGACGACCCGGACCTCCTGCCGCGACGCTCTCGACGCCGCCCTGACCGAGCGCATCCTCGTGACCGACGGCGCGATGGGTACCATGATCCAGAGCTATCAGCTCGAAAAGCGCGACTACGAAGGCACGCACTTTCGCCGCCATCATGCCGATCTCAAGGGCAACAACGACGTTCTTAACCTGACCCAGCCCGAGATCATCGCCGAAATACATGGCCAATATCTGGCGGCCGGCACCGACATACTCACAACCAACACCTTCAACGCCAACGCCATCTCGCAAGCCGACTACGACCTCGCCGAACAGTCCTACGCGATCAACCGCGCCGGCGCCGAGATCGCGCGCGCTGCGGCCGACGCAGCCGAAGCGAAAGCGCCCGACCGGCCGCGCTTTGTCGCGGGCTCGCTCGGGCCGACCAACCGGACCGCCTCGGTCTCTCCAGACGTCTCTAACCCCGGCTACCGCAACGTCACCTTCGACGAGCTGGCGCAGGTCTACGCCGACGCCGCGCGCGGGTTGATCGACGGCGGCGCCGACTTGCTGTTGTTCGAAACCGTGTTCGACACTCTCAACGTCAAGGCGGGTTTGTACGGCATCGAAGCGCTGTTCGACGAGATCGGGATACGTCTTCCGCTGCTCGTGCTGGGCACCATTACCGACCTCTCGGGGCGTAATCTCTCGGGTCAGACACCCGAGGCGTTCTGGCTTTCAGTGCGTCACGCTGAGCCCCTCGCGATCGGTTTGAACTGCGCCTTTGGCGCCGAGCAGATGCGCGCCCATATCGAGGACCTCAGCACGACGACTGACAGCTATATCGCCGCCTGGCCCAACGCGGGCCTTCCCAACGAGTTCGGCGAATACGACGAAAGCCCCGAGGCCACCGCAGCCCAGCTCGGCGAATGGGCCGAGGCCGGGCTGCTCAACATCGTGGGCGGGTGCTGCGGCACCACGCCCGCCCATATCCAGGCAATTGCCGCTGCAGTGTCCGGTGCGTTGCCGCGCGAGCGCCCAGCATTTCCGCCCCGCCTGCGGCTTTCCGGGCTCGAGCCATTCGAGGTTCGCCGATGAGCAATCAGAGCACCTTCGTAAATATCGGTGAGCGGACCAACGTCACCGGTTCGGCCAAGTTCAAGAATCTGATCCTCGCCGACGATTTCGAGGGCGCGGTCGAGGTGGCGCGCCAGCAGGTCGCAACCGGCGCCCAGATCATCGACGTGAACATGGACGAGGGCATGCTTGATTCGGAAGCCGCCATGGTCCGGTTCCTCAACCTGATTGCCGCCGAGCCCGACATCAGCCGGGTGCCCGTCATGATCGATTCGTCGAAATGGTCGGTGATCGAAGCCGGGCTGAAATGCGTCCAGGGCCGGGCCATCGTCAATTCGATCAGCCTCAAGGAAGGCGAGGCCGCGTTTCTCGACCAGGCCCGGCGCGTCCGACGTTACGGCGCGGCCATGGTGGTCATGGCATTCGACGAAGACGGCCAGGCCGACACGACGAAACGCAAGATCGAGATTTGTTCCCGCTCCCACGCGCTTCTGACCGGCAAGGCCGGTATTCCATCCGAAGACATCATCTTCGACCCCAACATTTTCGCCGTGGCGACGGGCCTTGCCGAGCATAACGACTACGCCAAGGCGTTCTTCGAGGCGGCCGAAGGCATCAAGCAGGTCCTGCCGGGCGTGCATGTCTCGGGCGGCCTGTCGAACGTCTCGTTTTCGTTTCGGGGCAACAATTTCGTGCGCGAGGCGATGCACTCGGTTTTCCTCTATCACGCAATTCGGGCCGGGCTCGACATGGCCATCGTCAATGCCGGCCAGTTGTGCGTTTACGACGACATTCCCGACGACCTGCGCGACGCCATCGAGGACGTTTATTTCAACCGCCACGAGGACGCGACCGATCGGCTGGTCGAGCTGGCCGATCGTTACCGGGGCGAAGGCCAGAAACGGGAGGTCAACCTCGCCTGGCGCGAATTGAACGTCCATGACCGGCTCGTTCATGCCCTCGTCCACGGCATCGCCGATCATGTCGAAGCCGACACGGAAGAAGCCCGCCAGGCCGCCAAGCGTGCGCTGGAGGTCATCGAGGGACCATTGATGGACGGGATGAACGTGGTCGGTGACCTGTTCGGCGAGGGCAAGATGTTCCTGCCCCAGGTGGTCAAGAGCGCGCGCGTGATGAAGAAAGCGGTCGCCCGCCTGATCCCCTATATCGAGGCAGAAAAGAAAGCAAACGAAGTCCAGAAAAACTCCGGCAAGGTGGTGCTCGCCACGGTCAAGGGCGACGTGCACGACATCGGCAAGAAAATCGTCGGCGTCGTGCTCCAGTGCAACAATTACGAAATCATCGACCTCGGTGTCATGGTGCCCGCGGGCAAGATCCTCGAGACCGCGCGCAAGGAGGGCGCCGATCTAATCGGCCTGTCGGGCCTGATCACGCCGAGCCTCGACGAGATGTGCCACGTCGCTAAGGAAATGCAGCGCGAAGGCTTTACCCTGCCCCTGCTGATCGGCGGGGCGACGACGAGCAAGGTCCATACCGCTGTGCGGATTTCGCCCAACTACGACGGCCCGGTGATCTATGTGGTCGACGCCTCGCGCGCCGTCGGCACGGCGGGGCAACTGGTCTCGCCGATCGAACGCGAGCCCTTCGCCGCCAGCGTGCGCGAGGATTACGAGACGATCCGCAACAGCCACGACCGCCAGCGCAATGCCCAGACGCGCCAGCCGATCGCCGCAGCCCGCGCCAACCGGACGGTCATCGACTGGACCGTCGCCCCACCCGTGGCGCCGCATCATTCCGGCCTGACGGTATTCGAGGAATTCGACCTCGCGGAACTCGTCGAGCGATTCGACTGGAAGCCGTTCTTCGGCGCCTGGGATCTCGCTGGGCGCTTTCCGGACATCCTCGAAGACGACACCGTCGGCGAGGCCGCGCGCGCCCTCTATAGCGACGCGCAGGCGCTGCTCGCCCGGATTGTCGACGAAAAACTTCTGCGCGCACAGGGCGTGGTCGGGCTCTGGCCCGCCAACCGGCTGGGCGATGACGACATCGCGATCTACACCGATGAGGAGCGCTCCGAGACGCGCGCCGTAATCCACACGCTGCGCCAGCAGATGCCGCGCAGGCCGGGACGGGCCAACCAGGCACTGGCAGATTTCATCGCCCCGGCCGAGTCCGGGGTCGCGGACTGGCTGGGCGGCTTCGCGGTCACGGCGGGCGTCGGCCTTGCGGAGCTGGTCGCCAAATTCGAAGCCGATCATGACGATTACTCGGCGATCATCGCCGAGGCGCTGGCCGACCGCTTCGCCGAGGCCTCCGCCGAGCGCTTACACGAACGCGTACGCCGCGAGTTCTGGGGCTACGCGCCGGACGAGGATCTCGACAACGCGGCGACCATCGCCGAGCAATATCGCGGCACCCGCCCGGCGCCGGGCTATCCCGCCTGCCCCGACCACACAGAGAAATTCACCCTGTTCTCGCTGCTCGACGCACCGGGGAACGCCGGGATCACGCTGACCGAAAACTGCGCCATGCAGCCGGGCGCCTCGGTCAGCGGTTTTTACTTCGCCCATCCCGAGGCGCGCTATTTCGGCGTCGGCAAGCTCGAGCGCGACCAGATCGAGGATTATGCCCGGCGCAAGGGCTGGGATCTCAACGAAGCCGAACGCTGGCTCGCACCCAACCTCAACTACGACCCGACACGCGACGCCGCTTAAGTCCTTTGCCGTTTCGCTTAACGGCGAAGCGGCGTTCAGTCACCACGAAGGCTTGGGCGCGCTCAATCGCCGCGCAGTCTGGCACCGCATAAACGGCGGCCTGCAGTCGCAGGCTTGCCAAATTCAAGCAGTGCCAGAAAGTCGGATTTCGCTCTAAAACCCCTCGGCGCGCTTGCGCCGCACCAGCCACCAGCCGTAGGGCGCGGGCCAGCCCGCCATGTCGGGGTCGACGCCGAGCGCCTCTGCCGCACGGCGCGGCCAGAACGGGTCGTGCAGCAACCCGCGGCCAAGTGCTACGAGGTCGGCGGACCCGCTCGCGACGATTTCTTCGGCATTCTCGGGGCGGCGAATCAGGCCGACGGCCACAGTCGCCAACCCTGTCTCGCGCCGCACCCGCTCGGCGTAAGGCACCTGATAATCCTCGCCCTTGGGCACGCCGCCGGACACCGCCGTCGCCCCCTGGATGCCCATCGACGAACAATCAAGCGCGGCGACGCCGCGCGCCTTGAGCTCGTGCGCGAGGGCGACCGTATCGTCCATCGTCAGGCCCCCCTCAATGCCGTCGACGCACGAGGTGCGGTAGAATAACGGTTTGTGTTCGGGCCATTCGGCACGCACCGCCTCGACCACTTCGAGGGGAAAGCGCATCCGCCCGGCGAGATCGCCGCCGTAGGCGTCGTCGCGCAGGTTGGCGAGCGGCGAGAGAAAGCAGTGCAGCAGGTAGCCGTGAGCGCCATGGACCTCGAGCACATCAAAACCCGCGGCCTCGGCGCGCCGTGTTGCATGGCGGTAGGCGTTGAGAAGCGCCGGGAGGTCATCCTCGGTCAGGGCCCGGGGCACCCGCCAGCCCTCGCCGGCAGCCAGTGCGCTGGGGGCCACGGATTCCCACGAGGTTTCGCCGCGGGCGGCTTGTTCCGGTCCCAGAGGCTTATAGCCGTTTTCCCACGGGCGGCTAGTGTTGGCCTTGGGTCCGGAATGGGCGATCTGGAGCGCCGCGCGCGCGCCGTGGCGGTGGATGATATCCACCAGAGCGCGCATGCCCTCGATCTGGCCATCGGACCACAATCCGGTGCAGCCGTGGGTGATCCGCCCGCGCCGCTCGACGGCGCTCGCTTCGACGAAAACCAGCCCGGACCCACCCATGGCGAGGCTCGCGTGGTGATAACGATGCCAGTCGCTAACGTGTCCCTCATGCGCCGCATACTGGCACATAGGCGAGACAACGATCCGGTTGGGCAGTGCGATCGAGCCCAGCGTCAGGGGCGAGAACAGCGCCGATCCCTTCATTGCCGCCTTAATAGCCCTCGGCGCGCTTGCGCCGGACCAGCCACCAGCCGTATTGCTCGGGCCACATGGTCATCTCCGGATCGGTGCCAAGCGCTTCCGCCGCGTGCAGCGCCCAGTGGGGATCGCGCAGCGCCTCGCGCCCGATGGCGATGAGATCGGCGGAGCCGTTCGCGACGATTTCCTCGGCGTGCTCGGGGCGGTGGATCAGACCGACCGCCATACTGGCGATGCCGGCACCGGCCCGTACGCGCGCGGCATAAGGCACCTGATAACCTTCGCCCAGCGCCGCGTGATCCGCGGTCTCGTCGTCGGCGATGCCGCCCGAAGAGCAGTCCATTACATCAACGCCGCGCGCGCCCAGCTCTTTGGCGAGCGCGACGGTATCCTCGAGCTCGATGCCACCCTCGGCGTCGTCGACCGCCGAGACCCGGTAGAACAGCGGCTTCTCGTCGGGCCAGACGGCACGCACCGCCTCGGCGATTTCGAGGGGCAGGCGCATGCGCCGTTCCGCGTCGCCGCCATAGGCGTCGTCGCGGTGGTTGGTCAGCGGCGAGAAGAAGCTGTTGAGCAGGTAGCCGTGGGCACCGTGCACCTCGACCACCTCGAAGCCGGCCTCGAGCGCGCGCTTGGTCGCGCGGACGAAGGCGTCGCGCACCCCGCCGATCTCCTCGATCGTCAGGGCATGAGGCGTCGGCCAGTGGGGAAAGATCGGCTCGGCGTCGGCCGCGACGGTCTGCCAGTTCATCTCGCCGCGCGCGAAATCCTCTTGCGTGAGCGCGTCGTTTCCGTGCCAGGGCCGCTGGGCACTGCCCTTGCGCCCGGCATGGGCGAGCTGGATCGCGGGCACCGAGCCCAGGCGCTTGATAGCCTCGCAGATCCGGTGCATCCCGGGCAGATGCCCCTCGCTCCAGATCCCGGTGCAGCCATGGGTGATGCGCCCGCGCGCCTCGATCCCGGTGGCCTCGACAAAAACCAGTCCGGCCCCGCCGCGCGCGAAGCTCGCCAAGTGATCGACATGCCAGTCGGTCACGAAGCCCTCATGGGCGGAGTACTGACACATGGGCGAAATCACAACACGGTTCTTGAGCGTGAGGCCGCGCAGGGTGAGAGGCTCAAACAGGCGGGAAGCCGACATGGGCGGGCCCTCTAGGGGACGATCTTGTCGCGGCGGAATTCCGCAAACATGCGGGCGAACATCTCTTCGCTGTCGACCGCACCGGCAAAGCCCGCAAGGCGTGCCTTGGTCATGTCCTGCATCAGGTCGTAATCGAGGTTGAAGCAGAAATCGCCAAAGCCCCATTGCACGATGTCTTCGTAGGCGTAGGGTTTGAGCCCGTGCCGGGCTACGATCGCGTCCCACACTGGGCCCTTATCGGCCATGGTATCGGTCAGCGAGATGGCCTGCGGCGGCGCCACTTCCATATCGAACATCGCAGCGATCTTCGGCCACATATCACACCAGCGGAAAAAATCGCCGTTGGTCATGTTAAAGACCTCGTTGCGGCCCTCGGGCACGCTCGCCGCCCACACCGTCGCTTCCGCAAGCAGCCCCGTATCGGTGACCTCGAAGAGCCTGCCATAGGCCGCCTCGCTGCCGGGAAAGCGAAGTGGCAAGCCGAGCTCCCGCGAGATGGCGGCGTAGACCGCGATCACCGTGGTCAGGTTCATGGCGTTTCCGGAAGCAAACCCGCACACCACGTCGGGGCGGATCAACGAGTAGCTCCAGCCCCCGGCCACGCCGCGGTCCTTCAGAAAATCTTCCTGGTCGTAATAGAAGTCCGGCGGCATGTGGCGCGGATCAGATTCCTTCGCCGGGGTCTTGTAGGGTCCGAGATGACAGCCATAGACCTTGCCGCCCTGCATCAGCGAAACCAATTCGAGCCCTTTTGCGACAGGCTCGATGGTATCGACCAGGTTGACCAGCATGGCGACGTTGGGCGCAACGTTGTCCGCCTCGAGCGCGCCCTGGAGCGCGGCATAGAACACATGGGTCGCACCGCCCAGGTCGGCGAGCTTGGCGGCGCAGTCGTCGCGGTCGAGCAGGTCGACCGCGATGTAGCTCGCCGAGCTGTCGAAATCGGGTGCGCGGCGCGACAGGCCGACGACCTCCCAGTCGTCGAGCGAGGCGAGATGCGCCGTCAGGTGGCGACCGATAACGCCGAGGGCGCCGGCCACCACGGCCGTTTTGCGGGCCATGGCAATTCCTTTCCTGGTTTCGGGTGCGGGCTAGCCGCCGTAGAACACCTTCTCGCCGAGGTCCTTTCATGTAGAGGATGGCCTCGTCGGGCCGGCCCTCGGGATGCTTGTTCAGCCGCGCACAACTCTAGCCCTCCCGGGCGAGCGGGGCAATGCGCGCGGGGTCAGTCTTCGAGCGTGCCGAATCCACCACCGCCCGGCGTTTCGATGACGAAGACATCGCCCGGCTGCATCTCAATCTCGGCCTGCCCGGAAAGCACGATTTCGTCGCCCCCGGCGCGGATCACCCGGTTGCGACCAATCCCGCCGGGCTCACCACCCGCCATACCGAACGGCGGGAAGACCCGGTGGTTCGAAAGAATGCCCGCGGTCATCGCCTTGCGAAAGCGGATTGCGCGCACGACCCCGTCGCCGCCCCGGTGGCGGCCCGAGCCGCCGCTGCCCCGGCGAATAGCGAAGCGCTCGACGAGCACGGGAAAGCGCCATTCCATTACTTCGGGATCGGTGATCCGGGTGTTGGTCAGATGGGTGTGGATCGCGTCGGTGCCGTCGAAGTCGGGCCCTGCGCCCGAGCCGCCACAGATCGTCTCGTAATACTGATAGCACTCGTTGCCGAAGGTGAAGTTGTTCATGGTGCCCTGCGCGGCAGCCTGGACGCCAAGCGCGCCGTAGAGACAGTCGGTGACGAACTGCGAAGTTTCAACATTGCCGGCAACAACCGCTGCCGGATAGACCGGGCGCAGCATGCAGCCCTCGGGAAGTACGATCTCGAGGGGCTTCAGGCAACCCGCATTAAGCGGAATATCGTCGCACACGAGGGTGCGAAATACATAGAGCACGGCCGCCTTGCAGATCGCAGAGGGGGCATTGAAGTTGCCCGGATGGACGCCGCTGGTGCCGGTGAAATCGAGCCGCGCGGAGCGTGCTGCCTTGTCGATGGAAATCGTCACCTCGACTGCGCTACCATCGTCCAAGGAATAGCGGAAATGGCCATCGGAGAGCACGTCGATGACCCGGCGCACGCATTCCTCGGCGTTGTCCTGGACGTGGCCCATATAGGCCTGGACCGTGGGCAGGTTAAAATGAGCGACCATCTTGTGCAGCTCTCGCACCCCCCTCTCGTTGGCCGCCATCTGGGCGCCAAGGTCCGATAGATTCTGCTCGGGGTTGCGCGACGGATAACGCCCTGAGCCCAGCAGGGCCCTGAGCTCGTCCTCGCAAAAGCGCCCGGCGTCGACCAGCGTGAAGTCGTCGAACAGGATGCCTTCCTCCTCAACCACACGACTTAAGGGCGGCATCGAGCCCGGCGAGATGCCGCCGATCTCGGAATGGTGGCCGCGGGAGGCGACGTAAAACAGAATCTCCGTATCCGCCGTGTCGTACACCGGGGTGATCACCGTGACGTCGGGTAAATGAGTGCCGCCGTTGTAGGGCGCGTTATGGGCGATCACGTCGCCCGGCCGGAGGCGGTCCCGGCGCGCGGCCATGATGGTCTCGACCGCGTCGCCCATGGAGCCCAGATGGTTGGGAATATGCGGCGCGTTGGCAATCAGCTGACCGTCCTTGTCGAACAGGGCACAGGAGAAGTCGAGCCGTTCCTTGATATTGACCGAATGGCTGGTGTTCTCCAGCGTGCGCCCCATCTGCTCGGCGATCGACATGAACAGATTGTTGAACACCTCGAGCATCACAGGATCGACGTCGGTCCCGATTGCCGCGGCCCAGCGCCGCACCACCGCGCGGGTGAGCACGAGGTTGTTGCGCCGGTCCACCTCGGCCTGCCAGCCCGGCTCAACGACGGTCGTGCTGTTCACCTCCGCGATGATCGCGGGACCCACGATCCGGTCGCCGGGCAGCAAGTCCTCGCGCCGGTAGATGGGGGTTTCGACCTCCGCGCCGTCGGTGAACATCCGCGTGGTGCGCAGCGGGCTCGCGCCGCCGGAACAGCGCGAGGGCGAATTGCTTTCCTCGACCGGAGGCATCCGGCCGATGGTTTCAACAACAGCGGTTTCGACGACCAGAGGCTTGTCTGTGACGAAGCCGTAGCGCTGGCGGTGGGCGGCCTCGAAGCGCGCCACGATTTCATCGGGCGTGCCGTAATCGACATCGAGAATGCTGTCGGTGCCGAGATAGCGCAGATGCAGTTTACGCCGGACCTCGATGCGCGCAGCCTCAATACCCTGCTCGGCTATTTCGCCATGCCCCGCCGCCTCGAGCCGGGCCAGGATATCGTCGATGCGCGCAAGCGCGGACTCGCTCAAATTCTCTTCCACGGCCTGCTGGTGGATAGAGTTGAGGTCGGCCAACCCCATGCCGAAGGCGGATAGGACCCCGGCATAGGAGTGCAGCAGGACCCGGTTCATGCCCAGTGCGTCGGCGACCAGGCAGGCATGTTGCCCTGCCGCGCCGCCGAAGCAGCAGAGAGTGTATTCCGAAACGTCGTAACCGCGCTGGACGGAAATTTCCTTGATCGCGCGCGCCATGTTCTCAACCGCGATCTTGAGAAACCCGTCGGCCAGCTCTTGGGCCGAGCGCTTATCGCCACTCGCCGCGGTGATCTCGGCTGCAAGTGTCTCGAATTTCTCCCGCACCACGGCGGCGTCGAGGGCTTCGTCGCCGCCCAGTCCGAATAGCTGGGGAAACAGCTCAGGGATTATCTTGCCAACCATGACGTTGGCGTCGGTCACAGCGAGCGGCCCAGCGCGACGATAACAGGCGGGCCCAGGATCGGCGCCCGCGGAATCCGGCCCGACCCGCATGCGCACGCCATCAAAACGCAGGATTGAGCCGCCGCCTGCCGCCACGGTCTTGATCTGCATCATCGGCGCGCGCAAGCGCACGCCCGCGATTTCCGTCGTGTAGGCCCGCTCGTATTCGCCGTCATAGTGGGCGACGTCGGTCGAGGTGCCTCCCATATCGAACGAGATAATCTTTTCATAGCCCGCCAGCCGGCTGACCTCGACAGCGCCGACGACGCCGCCGGCGGGGCCGGAGAGCACGCTGTCCTTGCCCTGGAACAGGCGCGCGTCGGTCAGCCCTCCGCTCGACTGCATGAACATCAGGCGCGCGCCCTCAAGTTCGCTCGCGATCCGGTCGACATAGCGGCGCAGAATGGGCGAGAGGTAGGCATCGACCACGGCGGTATCGCCACGGCTGACCATCTTCATGACCGGGCTGACCTCGTGCGACGCCGAGACCTGGGTAAAGCCCATTTTACGTGCGGCCTCAGCGACCTGGCGCTCGTGGTCCGGAAAACGATAGCCATGCATAAAGACGATGGCGACCGACCGGATGCCAGCCTCGAAGGCACGATGCAGCCCTGCCTCCGCGCCGGCAAGGTCGAGCACCGCCAGCTCCTCGCCATCGGCGTCGAAGCGGCCGGGAACCTCGACGACCTGCTCGTAGAGCATCTCGGGCAGATGAATCTCGCGGGCAAAGATGTCCGGCCGGTTCTGATAGGCAATGCGCAGCACGTCAGCAAAGCCCTCGGTGACCAGCAGCGCACACCGATCGCCCTTACGCTCGAGCAGGGCGTTGGTCGCAACCGTCGTGCCCATCTTGACAGAACCGATGCGCGCCGCGGGCAGCGGCGCGTCGGCACCGAGCCCGAGCAGGTCGCGCATGCCCTGAAGCGGCGCGTCGGCATAGCGCTCGGGGTTTTCCGAGAGCAACTTATGGGTGATAAGCCTCCCGTCGGGGTCGCGCGCCACGACATCGGTAAAGGTGCCGCCGCGGTCGACCCAAAATTGCCAACGCTCGGTCACTGACCCGCCCCGTTTCCAGGCCTGAGCCTCACGGGTTTCAAGAGTTTCCCGACCATACGATTAACGATTGTTTTCATTTGAATTCGATTACTTATTACCGCTTGAAAAAGAGCCTATCAGGGCAATATTCTGTCGGCCCGTGTTTGCTACATCGGACATGGATTTCCCTTCGGGCAACGCCAACCGGGGCGCCTTAGTGACTTATATTTTTCGGGACGCGTGGTTGCCGCAAAGTGCGCCCCTTGTGTCGACCTCTCTCTATCCCTACCCCAGTAGGGGTTGTAACATGATTTGGCGGTGCGCCGGGCGCCTGCTAATGATACGAATCGCGTTGACCTGCAGGCATAAAATGGACCGAGCGTCATGAGTATCTGGGGGAAATTAATCGGCGGTGCCGCCGGCTTCATGCTGGGTGGCCCGATCGGCATCCTGGTCGGCGTTGCAGCCGGCCATCTCGTCGACCGCATGCGCGCAGCGCCTGGCGCGGGGCGCGACGATGCGCTGCAAAAGCGCATCGCGTTTACCGTCGGAGTTATCGTTCTGTGTGCAAAGATGGCCAAGGCCGACGGCCAGGTGACCCGCGACGAGGTCCAGACTTTCCGCAAGATCTTTCGTGTGCCCCAGGGCGACGCCGGCGACGTGGGGCGGATTTGGAGTGAGGCCCGCCAGGAACCCGGCGGCTTCGAGCCCTACGCGCAGCAAATCGCCGATCTGTTCCACGCCAACCCAGCGGTGCTCGAGGAACTGCTGACCGGGCTGTTCGCCATCGCGCTGGCGGACGGCACGCTTCACCCGGCCGAAGAAAAATTCCTTCACGCCGTCGCGGACATCTTCGGCATCGATGACCGGGGCGTGGAACGGATTCGCGCGAGCATGATGGGCCGGGGCCAGGGCGACCCCTACGAAATTCTTGGCATCGCCCCGGACGCCGGCGACGCCGAGGTCAAAGCCGCCCACCGCACCCTGCTGCGCGAGCATCATCCGGATAAGTTGATTGCCCAGGGCATGCCTCAGGAGTTCATCGACGTGGCGACCGAGAAGATGGCGACGGCCAACGACGCCTACGACCGCATCCGCAAGTTGCGCAACCTGACCTGAGCGACGGCCCGATGACGCCGCTCCATTCCGTCCTCGCGGTCTTCGTCATGGCGCTCTGGGGCTTTAACTTCATAGCCATCAAGATCGGTGTGACCCATCTTCCGCCGCTCTTCACCGCGGGCCTGCGCTTCGGCCTGGTCGCATTGCTGCTGGTCTGGTTCGCCCGACTTCCTCGCGAGCACGCGAAACCCATCCTGATGATCGCCTTCGTCATGGGCGTGGTGCATTTTTCGCTCGTCTTCGTCGGCATGCAGATGGTCGACGCCTCGACGTCGATCCTCGCGGTGATGAGCGAAATCCCGTTTTCCTACCTGCTCGCAGCCCTCCTGCTCGGCGAGCGGATGGACCGGCGCACCATTGTCGGCATGGTGCTCTCGCTGGCCGGCATCGGCGTCATGATCGGCGAGCCCCGGGTCATGGCGGGCATCGTCGGATTTCTCATGATCGTCGGCTCTGGCATCTTTTGGGGCCTGTCCAACGTTTGGGCCAAGAAGCTCACCGGGGTCTCGCCTATCACCCTGATCGGCTGGACCGCAATCTTTGCGACCCTACCCATGTTTGCCCTCTCCTGGATTTTCGAGGACGGCCAGATCTCCGCCCTCGCCGCCGCAGACTGGCAGGTTTATGCCGCGCTTGCCTATCTCGTGCTGGGCACGACCCTGGTGGGATACGGCCTGTGGTATTATCTCCTGCGCGTTTATCCAATGTATCGCGTGGTCTCCTTCATGCCCTTGATGCCTGTTTTCGGCGTCACCTTCGCGGTGTTAACCCTGGGTGAGCAACTCACCTGGCTGGTCGTGGCAGGCGGCATCCTGACCACGGCGGGTGTCGCAGCGATCGTCGTGCGCCGCGCTTTGCCCGGACCGGAGCCCGTCGCGTGAACCCGCGCAGCTCGCCCAATTTCGACGCCCGACCCGAGGGCCGGCCTGTCGACATGCTTGTCCTTCACTACACGGGCATGACGAGCCGGGACGAGGCACTGGACCGACTGTGCGACCCGGCGGCCAAAGTCAGCGCCCATTACGTTATCGACGAAGATGGCACGGTCACGGCGTTGGTCGCCGAGAGCCAGCGCGCCTGGCATGCCGGAATCGCCTGCTGGCGCGGCGTCGAAGACGTCAACGGCGCATCGATCGGCATAGAGTTGGTCAATCCGGGCCACGAGTTCGGCTACCGCCCCTTTCCCGAGACCCAGATAGCGGCCTGCGAGACCTTGGGATCCGACATCCTGTCGCGTTGGCCGATTCCGGCGCGCAACGTGATCGGCCATTCGGACGTGGCAGTTGGGCGCAAGACCGATCCCGGCGAGCTGTTCGACTGGGCCCGGCTTGGCGCCGCGGGGATCGGGCTATGGCCGAAGCGGCGCCCGGTCGCCGGCGAGGTCGGTTTGCGCCTCGGCCCCGGCGATGGCGGCATCGCGGTGCGCGATCTGCAGGGTGCGCTGGCCGAGTACGGCTACGGTATCGGTCTCGACGGAGCCTATGGCGAGCGGACGCAGGCCGTCGTGAAGGCATTCCAGCGCCACTTCCGCCCGCGCCGGGTCGACGGCCTCGCCGACCCCGAAACTAGCCAGTTGCTGTTTATTCTCCTTGCGCAGCTCTCTTGACGCCTTGGCACGGCTGCGCCACCTATAGACGTGGCGTCAGGTGGCCGGATGGCCGCCGCCGCGCTTGCGCGGGGGAGGAAAGTCCGGGCTCCACGGAAACACGGTGCCGGGTAACCCCCGGCGGGAGCGATTCCAGGGAAAGTGCCACAGAAAGCAAACCGCCCGCCGCGTCCCTCGGGATGGCGGGTAAGGGTGAAAGGGTGCGGTAAGAGCGCACCGCATCGGCGGTAACGTCGATGGCAGGGCAAACCCCACCGGGAGCAAGACCAAATAGGGGCGGCATGCCCGTCTTCTTCGGGAGACGGGCAGGCGGGTTTCCGAGCCGCCGCCCGGGTCGGTTGCATGAGGCGTTCGGCAACGAACGTCCTAGATGAATGGTCATCGCCCTCGCCGGTTTCGGCCGACCGAGGGAACAGAACCCGGCTTACAGGCCACCTGACGCCGTTTTTACTTGCCGCGATATCGCTTCTGAAACCCGGAAATTTTTCTTGTTTCCGAACACCTTGGGCAAAATCGTTAATGGAAGGAACAAATATAGAACATAAGGCAGGCCGAAGTTTTTCCTCCTCCTTGTCCGATCTCCTGATCCAGGTATTGCAATCTCATTATCGACCGCAACGAGTAGTAATAACTACTTGATCTGACTGCATTAATAATTGATTAAATAATTGACGCCCATAATATCCCATGTTATCCCATTAAATCCCACGCCGGGCTAACTCGTGCACGACGGTTCGGCACGGCATCGACGGGACCCACCAGTCGGTCGGAAAACCGGCGGAAATCCTGGCCTCATGGGGGGCGTAACGTGGCGTTGTTCGTTGGAACATACGAAAACAAGGTCGACAGCAAGGGCCGGGTTTCCGTGCCCGCGCGTTTCCGTGCCGCGCTAGGCGATCAAAGTTTCTCCGGCATCGTCGCCTACCCCGCGTTCGATGGCGTCGCCGCGGTCGAGGCCTGCGGCATGGACTGGCTCGAACGCCTGAACGAGCGGATCAATACTCTCAATCCCTTCACGCCCGGTCACCGCACGCTGGCCACCGCGATCTTCGGCCGGAGCATGCAGATTCCTTTCGACGACGCCGGTCGCGTCATGCTGCCCCGGGAATTCCTCGACCACGCCGGCATCACCGAGCGCGTGAAGTTCGTTGCCATGGGCCAGACCTTCCTGATCTGGGATCCCGAGCGTTTCGCCGCCTACGACCGCGAGGTCAGCGAGAAAGCCGCGAGCGAGGCCGCGCTGCTTGGCCCCGCCGGGAACGATTAATGACCGCCCCAGGCCACACCCCCGTCCTGCTCGCCAAGGTGATCGCCGTCCTCGCACCCGCCGATGGCGCCATCTATGTTGACGGCACGTTCGGTGCCGGCGGTTACAGCCGCGCCCTGCTCGAGGCCGCTGATTGCCGGGTCTGGGCGACCGACCGCGACCCCGACGCGCAGGCACGCGGCGACGCGCTGGCGGCCAACTACCCAGGCCGCTTCGCCCTGCTCAGCGGACGCTTTGGCGAGCTCGAGACCTTGCTGGAAGAGTGTGGCGTAAGGCTCGTCCACGGCATCGCCCTCGATCTCGGCCTGTCCTCGACCCAGATCGCCGACCCGGTGCGCGGTTTTTCCTTTGCTTCTGACGGGCCGCTCGACATGCGTATGGGTGTCGGCGGCGAGAGCGCCGCCGACCTCGTCAACCGGACAAGTGAAACCGAGCTGGCCGACATTATCTTCCGTTACGGCGAGGAGCGTCGCTCGCGCGCGGTCGCGCGGGCCATTGTCGAAGCCCGCACCGCGGAGCCCCTCACGCGAACCGGTGAGCTCGCCCGGATCGTGCGTAGTGTGGTGCGCCGAGCCAAGGACGGCATCGACCCCGCAACCCGTACTTTCCAGGCGCTGCGCATCGCGGTCAACGACGAGCTGGCCGAAATCGACCGGGTCCTGAGCGCGGCCGAACGGCTGCTCGCGCCGGCCGGGCGCCTCGCGGTGGTCTCCTACCACTCGCTTGAAGACCGCCGAGTCAAAAACTTCCTGTTCCTGCACGCCGGGCAGGCGGCGCGACCCAGCCGACACCAGCCCGAGCTCGCCACAAAGTCGCCACAGCCGTCCTTCAACTTGATCTCCCGCCGGGCGATTCGCCCCGATGCCGCGGAGATCGCTGCCAACCCCCGGGCGCGGTCGGCGCGGCTCAGGATCGCCGAAAGGACTGCCGCTCCCGGTTGGCCCACCAGGGAGGCGGCATGAATCGTCCGGCGACCTTTCTGTGGCTTGGAATCACCGCCGCCCTGGCGTTCGGCGTTTTCATTGCGTCCTACGAGGTTCGGCATCTGGGAGAGGAGCGCGCCGCCCTGACCCGCACGATCACGGCAAACCAGCAGGCAATCCACGTGCTCGAAGCCGAGTGGAGTTATCTCAACCGGCCCGAGCGGCTGCAGATGCTGGTCACCCGCCATCTCGACCTGCACCCCATCGAGGGCTCGCAGCTCATTAGTCTCGACGCCCTGCCGCGGCGCGAAGGCGGTGATGCGCCGGCGCCCGCCGATGCCTTCGACCTGCCTATCCTCACGGTGAGCCAATGAAACTGCTTCGCCGCCTTCGCCGCCGCCGCAAGGATAATTTGGGCCAGGTCGCGACGCGTTCGTTCCTGCGCGTCGAGCTCGAGGGCACCCGCAAACAGGAGATCGAGACCGGCCGGCTCCGCCTTGTCGTGGCCGGCGCACTGTTCGCCCTGGCCTTCGCGGTGGTCGGTGGCCAGCTCATCAATGTCTCGCTGCTCGGCATCGATTACCGGCCGCGCGCCCACCACGGCGACGGCGTCGCGGGCTATTCCGGCGCGCGCGCCGACATCGTCGACCGCAACGGCGTGTTGATCGCGACCAACCTGCCCGCTGCCTCGCTCTACGCCGATCCCGCGCTGGTGCTCGACGCCGAAGAGGCGGCTTTGCGCCTCGCCGCGGTGCTGCCCGAGCTCAGCCACGACGCACTGATCGCCAAGCTGACGGCGGACCGCCGCTTCGTCTGGATCAAGCGCCACCTGACGCCGCGCCAGCAATACGAGATCAACCGGCTGGGCCTGCCGGGCCTTGCTTTCGAGCGCGACGAACGCCGGGTCTACCCGCACGGCCCCCTACTCGCCCACGCGCTGGGCTACACCGGCATCGACAACCGGGGTCTCGCGGGCCTCGAACTGGCGCTCGATTCCCGGCTCGCGGGCGAAGCGGGGCAGCAGGATGGGCCCCTGGCATTGTCCATCGACTTGCGGGTCCAGCATGTGCTGCACGAAGAACTTTCGGCCGCGGTCGTCGAATTCGAGGCACTGGGCGCCGCCGGGCTGGTGCTCGACGTGGAGACCGGCGAGGTGTTAGCGATGGTCAGCCTGCCCGATTTCGACCCCAACCTGCCGGGCCAACCCGACGCCAACGCGCGCTTCAACCGGACCACGCTCGGTGTCTACGAGATGGGCTCGACCTTCAAGACCTTCACGCTCGCGGCCGCGCTCGATTCCGGCGTGGTCACGCTGAGTGACGGTTACGACGCGAGCGAGCCGATCAAAATTTCGCGCTACTGGATCCGCGACTACCATCCCGAGAACCGGTTTCTCACGGTGCCCGAAATTTTCATGTATTCGTCCAACATCGGCGCGGCGAAAATGGCGATCGATATCGGCACCGAGCGCCAGCGCGCCTTCCTCGGTTCGCTCGGCCTGCTCAGTGCGGCCGAAATCGAATTACCCGAGCTGGGAGCGCCGCTGGCACCCTCGCCGTGGCGTGAAATCAACACCATGACCATCTCGTTCGGTCACGGCATCGCGGTGCCGCCGCTCAATCTGGCACGGGCGACCGCGGCGATGGTCAACGGCGGCCTGCTCCGGCCCTCGACACTGTTGAAGCACGACGGAGCAGCAGCAGTACCCGGCGTGCCCGTGATCCAGCCCGAAACCTCCGACATCATGCGCGCCTTACTCCGCCTCGTGGTCGACGAAGGCACCGGCAAGAACGCTGCCGCGCCCGGCTTCCAGATGGGCGGCAAAACCGGCACCTCGGAAAAGGTCGTCGCCGGCAGCTACGAGCGCAAGGCGCTGATCACCTCGTTTGTCGGCGCCTTCCCAATGGACGCGCCCCGCTACGTCGTGCTCGTCATGGTCGACGAGCCCCACGGCAACGCCAAGACCTTCGGCTACGCAACCGCGGGCTGGACCGCAGCGCCCTCGGTCGGCCGCGTGGTCTCACGCATCGGACCACTGCTCGGCGTCACACCCCTGGTGCCGAACGCGGAGCCCCGCGCCGACGACGTTCTCGTCATGATTGGCAACGAGGAGGCCGAGCTTGCGTCTTTCTGACCTGATCAACGGTGCGACCGGCGGTGCCGGTGGGACCGAAGACGTGGAAATCCGGGGTCTCGCCGCGGATTCCCGCGAGGTCGAAGACGGCTATCTGTTTGCGGCGCTGCAGGGGCAAAAGGCCTGCGGCGCCGATTACATTTCTGACGCGCTGCGCCACGGCGCCGTGGCGGTGCTGGCGCCGCCGGGCACCGCACTGCCGCCCGATCAAAGCCCGGTCCAGTTCCTGACCGACGTCAATCCTCGCCGCCGTCTCGCCCTGATGGCGGCGCGCTTCTATCCCGAGCAGCCGCGCACCATCGCCGCCGTGACCGGCACCAATGGTAAAACCTCGGTCTGCGTGTTCACCCGCCAGATTTGGTCTCACGCCGGGCACAACGCCGCCAGCCTGGGCAGCCTGGGCATCACCGCGACGGGCTATTCCAGCCCGCTCCGCCACACCACGCCCGATCCGGTGGCGTTGCACCAGGCGCTCGGCGAATTGGTCGACCACGGCGTCGACCATCTGGCCATGGAGGCCTCGTCCCACGGCCTCGATCAGTGCCGGCTCGACGGCGTACGCCTGAGTGCCGCCGCCTTCACCAACCTGAGCCGCGATCATTTCGACTATCACGCCGACGCCGCGAGCTATTTCGTTGCGAAGCAGCGCCTGTTCGACACGGTCATGGCCGAGCACAGTACCGCCGTGCTCAACGCCGACGTGCCCGAGTTCGATGCTCTGGCCGAGATTTGCCGGCGGCGCGGCCACGGCATCATCACCTACGGCGAGCGCGACGCCGACATCCGGCTGTGCGCCGCCCGGCCGCTCGAAACGGGCCAGCAGCTCACCCTCGCCCTCGAGGGCACCCACCACGAGGTGGAGATCGGCCTCGCGGGTCGCTTCCAGGCGTTCAACCTACTGGCCGCGCTGGGCCTCGCCATCGCCACCGGCGTGCCCGCGGCCACGGCGCTCGATGCGCTGCCCGCGCTGCAGGGTGCACCCGGCCGCCTGCAACTCGTCACGCGATGCCCGAACGGCGCTCCCGTGTTCGTCGACTACGCCCACACCCCCGACGCCCTGGCCACTGCGCTCCGCGCGCTGCGTCCCCACGCCAAGGGACGCCTCGTGGTGCTGTTCGGCTGCGGCGGCGACCGCGATATGGGCAAGCGCCCCCTGATGGGTGCGGCCGCCGCCGAACTCGCCGATTCCGTCATCGTCACCGACGACAATCCCCGCACCGAGACGCCGGCGCCGATCCGCACCGCCATACGCGAGGCCTGTCCCGACGCGCGCGAGTTTGCCGATCGGGGCGAAGCCATACGCGAGGCAATTGCAGGTCTCGCCGCCGGCGACGTTCTACTACTCGCCGGCAAAGGCCACGAGACCGGCCAGATCGTCGGCAACGAGATTATTCCGTTCGACGACGCCGAGGTCGCGCGCAGCGCCGTGCTCGCCGCCGGGGGGCCGCGCTCATGACCGGCCCCGTGCTCTGGACCGCCGCCAACGCGGCGCGCGCCACCGGCAGCCTTGCCGGCGGCGGGTGGTCCGCGACGGGCGTTTCTGTCGACAGCCGCACCCTCGCCGCCGGCGACCTGTTCGTCGCTCTCAAAGGCCCGAATTTCGACGGTCACGCGTTTGCCGCCGGCGCCGCCGGAGCGGGCGCCGCCGCGGTCATGATCGAGCGGCGCCCCGAGGAACTCGCCGAGGACACCGCCTGTCTGCGCGTCACCGACACCGGCGCCGCTCTCGAGGCCCTCGGCCGCGAAGCACGCAACCGGAGCCAGGCCCGGATTGCCGCGGTGACCGGCAGCGTGGGCAAGACGAGCAGTAAGGAAATGCTCCACCTGGCGCTCGGACCGAGCGGTGCGACTCACGCCAGCACGGGCAGCCTGAACAACCATATCGGCGTACCGCTGAGCCTCGCCCGCCTGCCGACGGACGCCGCCTTCGGCGTCTTCGAGGCGGGTATGAACCATCCCGGCGAACTGACGCCGCTGTCCGAGCTGATCGCCCCCGACGTCGCGCTGATCACGACCGTCGAGGCGGTCCATTTGGCCTCCTTCGCCTCGGTCGAGGAGATCGCCGATGCCAAGGCCGAAATTTTCGCGGGCATGAGCCGCGACGGCATCGCGGTGCTCAACCGCGACAACCCGCAATTCGACCGCCTGGCCGACGCGGCACGCGCTCGCGGGCTCGCCCGCATCGTCGGCTTCGGCACGGGCGCAGACGCCGATGCCCGGCTCCTCGAAATCGAAACCGGCGCCGTCGATAGCATCCTGAGGACCGAATTTGATGGCCGCCCGCTCGCCTATCGCCTCGCTCTGCCCGGTCGCCATATGGCGCTCAACAGCGTCGGTGTGCTGGCCGCCGTGCAGGCGCTCGGTGCCAACCTCGACGCCGCCGCCGCCATGCTCGGCGCGCTAAAGCCCCTGCCCGGCCGCGGTGCCCGTCATAGCCTCGCGATCGATGGCGGCATGGGCGAACTGATCGACGAGAGCTACAACGCCAGCCCCGTCTCGGTCCGCGCCGCGCTCGAAGTCCTGGCCGCCGCCCGACCCGGCGCGGGCGGGCGGCGCATTGCGGTGCTGGGCGACATGCTCGAGCTGGGCCCCGACGGTCCCGCGCTCCACGCCGGGCTTGCGCCGGCGGTCGAGGCCGCCGGGATCGATTCGGCCTTCACCTGCGGCGAGCAGATGGGCGCGTTGCGCGAGGTCCTGCCCGCTTCGATCGATGGTGCCCACGCGGTGGATTCCGAGACCCTCGCCCCACTCGTGCTCGACGCCCTCGTGCCGGGCGACCTAATCATGGTCAAGGGCTCACTAGGCAGCCGCATGGGGCTCGTCGTCGACGCCCTGCTCCGAGGTGTCGCAGCTTTGCCGTCGCGCCGCGCGGTCAACGGTTGAGCGGGGGCGGGACGGGTCATGCTCTACAACCTGCTTTATCCGCTGGCCGACGACGTGGGGTTCTTCAACCTCTTTCGTTACCTCACCTTTCGTACCGGCGGCGCGGTGTTGACCGCAATCCTGATCAGCTTCGTGTTCGGCCCGCCGATCATCCGTGCGTTGCGCCGCCGCCAGGGCGAAGGCCAACCGATCCGCGACGATGGCCCGCAGAGCCACCTGGTCAGAAAACGCGGCACCCCCACCATGGGCGGCGTGCTCATCCTTCTCGGCATCTCTGCAGGCACCCTGCTGTGGGCCGATCTGACCAACGACTTCATCTGGGTCGTACTGCTGGTCACCCTGGGCTTCGGCGCGGTGGGCTTCGCGGACGACTTCCTCAAGCTGCGCCGGCGCAGCCACCACGGCGTGCCCGGCAAGCTCAAGCTGCTGGCCGAAATAGCCATCGCGATTGGCGCATCGATTTGGGTTTCGCATCTGCTGGGCGGCTCGCTGGGCACCCATCTCGCCCTGCCGTTCGCCAAGGATCTGCTGGTCGATCTCGGCTGGCTGTTCCTGCCCGTCGCCGCCTTCGTCATGGTCGGCTCGAGCAATGCGGTCAATCTCACCGACGGCCTCGACGGCCTCGCCATCGTGCCGGTGATGATCGCCGCTGCCTGTTTCGCGGCCATCGCCTACGTGGTCGGCAACGCTGTCTTTACCGACTATTTGCAACTGCACCCGGTCGCCGGCGCCGGCGAATTGGCCGTGTTCTGCGGCGCCTTGGTCGGGGCTAGCCTCGGCTTTCTCTGGTTCAACGCGCCGCCCGCCATGGTCTTCATGGGCGACACGGGCTCGCTGTCCATGGGCGCGGCGATCGGCGCCGTCGCCGTCATCACCAAGCACGAGCTGGTGCTCGCGATCATCGGCGGGCTGTTCGTGCTCGAAACCGCGTCGGTCATCGTCCAGGTGGTGTCGTTCAAGACGACCGGGCGGCGGATCTTCCGCATGGCGCCGCTGCACCATCACTTCGAACAGAAAGGCTGGGCGGAGCCGACCATCGTCATCCGCTTTTGGATCATCGCGATCATGCTCGCGCTGATCGGCCTTTCCAGTCTGAAATTGAGGTGAGCCGATGATTGTCGTCACCGCTTTTGCCGATCAGGATGTCGCCGTCCTCGGGCTGGGCCGCAGCGGCCGGGCCACAGCGCTCGCCCTCATGGCCGGCGGCACGCGGGTTCATGCCTGGGACGATGATGCCGCCCGGCGCGAGGCCGCCGAGGTTGCGGGAATTCCGCTGACCGATCCGACGACGCTTGACTGGAGCCGGATCGTCGCCCTCGTGCCCAGCCCCGGCGTGCCCCTCACCCACCCGGCCCCTCATCCCGTGATCGTCCAGGCCCAGGCCGCGGGTACCGAGATCATCGGCGACATCGAACTGCTCGTGCGCAGCCGGCGCGCAGCCCGCATCGTCGCGGTCACCGGGACCAACGGCAAATCGACCACCACCGCCCTGATCGGCCACATGCTGGGGCGCGACGGGCGGCGGGTCGAGATCGGCGGCAACCTGGGCCGCCCGGCACTCGATCTCGAGCCCCTGGGCGCCGACGGTATTTATATATTGGAGCTGTCGTCCTATCAGCTCGCCCTGGCCACCCGGTTTGCGCCCGACATCGCGGTATGGCTGAACATCAGCCCGGACCATCTCGACCGCCATGGCGACATGGCCGGTTATGTCGCCGCCAAGCGCAAGATTTTCGGCCGTACCGACGGCGTTGCGGTTCTCGGCATCGACGACGAACTCTCGTTCGAGACCTTCAAGGCGCTCGACGCCGACGGCGGGCGCCACCTCGTGCCCGTCTCGCTCAAGTTGATGCCCAGCGGCGGCGTCTGCGTCGAGGGCGGTGTCTTGCGCGACGTGATCGGCGACGACGCCTGGCCCGTGGTCGATCTGCGCCTCGCTCAGGGCCTGCGCGGTGTACACAACTGGCAAAACGCCGCCTGCGCCTTCGCCGCGGCGCGCGCACTTGGCGTGCCCAGCGCTGTTGCCGGCGGCGCCATCATCAGCTTCCCCGGCCTCGCCCACCGCATGGAACCGATTACGACTCTCAACGGCATCCCCTTCATCAACGACAGCAAGGCGACCAACGCCCAGGCCGCCGCCCAGGCGCTCGCCTGCTTCGACAATATTTACTGGATCGTCGGCGGGCGCCCGAAAGACGGCGGCATCGATACACTAGCGCCGCTCTTCTCGCACATCGCCCACGCCTTCCTGATCGGCGAGGCCGCCGATGCCTTTGCCCGGACCTTGAAGGGCCGGGTCGCCGTGACCCGCTCGGGCGATCTCGAATCGGCCGTGCGCGATGCGGCCGCCGCCGCGACGGCCAATCCTGACAATCGCGGCGTCGTGCTGCTCTCGCCGGCCTGCGCCTCGTTCGACCAGTGGTCAGATTTTGAAGCCCGCGGCGATGCCTTCCGCGACGCGGTCAACGCCCTGACCCTCGATGCATCCGGCCCGGCGCCCGCGGACCACCGGAGAATCGCTTCATGAGCAGCTTCGGCCGCGACGATCGCAGCGTGCTCAGTGTCTGGTGGTGGACCGTCGATCGCTGGACCATGCTCGCCCTGACCCTGCTGCTCCTGATCGGCGCGGTGCTGACCCTCGCGGCCAGCCCCGCCGTCGCCGAGCGGATCGGTCTCGAATCCTTTCACTTCGTGCGCCATCAGCTGCTGTTCATGCCCCTCGCGCTGGCCTTGATGATCGGCGTTTCGCTGCTCTCGCCGTTGGGCGTGCGCCGGCTTGCCGCGACCGGCTTCCTGTTTGGCCTGTTGTTGCTCGCCGTCACCCTGATCGCGGGCACGGAAGTTAAGGGCGCAACCCGTTGGATCGGGCTGCTGGGCGGCCTCTCGCTGCAACCCTCCGAATTCGTCAAGCCGGTCTTTGCCGTCGTAATCGCCTGGATGTTTTCCGAGCAGCGCAAACGGGCGGGCTTCCCCGGCAACGCGGTAGCCATCGCCCTGTTAGTCGTCGTCGCCGGGCTGGTCGCCATGCAGCCGGATTTCGGCATGGCGATGACGATTACGGTGGTCTGGCTGATTCAGTTCTTCCTCGCCGGCCTGCCCCTGGCTTGGGTGGCGTTGATCCTCGGCCTGGGCGTCGGGGCCGCAGTGCTCGCCTATGCCGTCATGCCTCATGTGACAAGCCGGATCGACCGCTTTCTAGACCCCAGCGCCGGCGACAGCTACCAGATCGAGCGCTCGATCGACGCCTTCAACCATGGCGGGCTGATCGGGGTCGGCCCAGGCGACGGCGTGGTCAAGGAAATCCTGCCCGACGCCCACACCGATTTCATTTTTGCCGTCGCCGGCGAAGAGTTCGGCCTCTTGCTCTGCCTCTTCATGGTCGGGCTATTTGGCTTCATCGTGCTGCGCGGCCTGACCCGGGTCTTGGCCGAAACCAACCTGTTCGTACTGCTCGCCGTCTCCGGCATTCTGGCCCAGTTCGGCCTCCAGGCGCTGATCAACATGGGGGTTACCCTCAACCTGTTGCCCGCCAAGGGCATGACCTTGCCCTTCGTCAGTTATGGCGGTTCCTCTCTGCTGGCCGTGGCGCTCGGCATGGGCATGGTTCTGGCGCTGACCCGTCGCCGTCCGGGCGAAGGAAGTGGCCGGTGAGCCGCCCGATCGTACTTGCCGCCGGTGGCACCGGCGGCCACGTCTTTCCCGCTCAGGCGCTCGCCACCGAGCTCGCCACCCGGGGCTTGCGTCTCGCACTCGTCACCGATCGCCGCGGCGGACGGCACCGCGCCGGGTTCGATGATATCGAGATCCACGAGGTGCGCTCCGGCACACCCCGCCGCCAGGGCCTCGATCAGCGTCTGGCCAGCGTCGCCGCCACCGCCTTGGGTACCTTGGAGGCCGCCATCCTGTTGCGTCGGCTGCGCCCTGCGGCCGTCGTGGGGTTCGGCGGTTATCCGTCGCTTCCGACCATGATCGCGGCCACCCGTCTGCGGGTTCCCTGCCTGGTCCACGAGCAAAACGCCGTACTCGGCCGAGCGAACCGCTTCGTCGCGCGCCGAGTCGCCGTGATTGCGACCTCGTTTCCTCACACCGCACGCATCGAGGCTGCAGCTCATGCCCGCATCGTGCAGACGGGCAATCCCGTCCGCCAGGCCTTTCTCGCCCTCGCGGACCAGCCCTACGAGCCGCCGGCCGAGACCGGGCCGGTGACCCTGTTCGCGATGGGCGGCAGCCAGGGCGCACAAAGCTTCAGCACCGTTCTGCCCGACGCTCTTGCGGGACTTCCGGGCTCGCTGCGCGCGCGCCTGCGGGTGGTTCAGCAATGCCGGGCCGAAGACCTCGAGAGCGCGCGGGCCCGTTACGCCGACGCCCAGATCGACGCCACCCTGGCCGAATTCTTCAACGACGTGGCGGGCGAGCTGGGCCGCGCCCACCTGGTGATCGCGCGGGCCGGCGCGTCGAGCGTCGCCGAGATCACCGTCGCGGGGCGCCCCGCGCTCCTGGTGCCTTATCCCTTCTCCGCCGACGATCATCAGACGGCGAACGCCCGGGCCATTGCCGACGCCAGTGCGGGCTGGCTGATCGAGCAAAACGAGTTCGAGGCCGCGCCCTTGCGCGAGCGCATCGCAACGCTGCTGGCCGGACCCGAAACCCTGGCCGCCACGGCCGCCGCCGTACGACGCTTCGCCCGGCCCGACGCCGCCCGCGACCTCGCCAACCTGATTGAAGACGCCATGACCGATGGTCACCGCCTGCGCAGCGGAGCGCCCGGCGCGTCCCCCGCCTCGGAGAACGCGGCATGAAGATGATGCCCCTCACCATCGGTACGATCCATTTCATCGGTATCGGCGGTATAGGCATGAGCGGGATTGCCGAGGTCATGCACAATCTGGGGTATGCCGTCCAGGGCAGCGACCTCGCGGAAAACGCTAATGTCCGGCGCCTGCGAGGCCTGGGCGTAGCGGTCGCCATCGGTCACGATGCCGCCAACCTGGGCGAGGCCGAGGTCGTTGTCGTGTCCTCGGCCGTTGAGACTACCAATCCCGAGGTCGATGCCGCCCGCCAGCGGCTCATTCCCATCGTGCGTCGGGCCGAGATGCTGGCCGAGCTGATGCGCCTGAAATGGGCGATCGCCGTGGGCGGCACGCACGGTAAGACTACGACCACCTCGATTATCGCCGCCATGCTCGACGCCGGGCACTACGACCCAACGGTGATCAACGGCGGCATCATCAATGCCTACGGCACCAACGCCCGGCTCGGCGAAGGTAAGTGGATGGTGGTCGAGGCCGACGAATCCGACGGTACCTTCGTAAAGCTGCCCGCGACGGTCGCGGTGGTGACCAATATCGATCCCGAGCATATGGACTTCTACGGCAGCTTCGACGCGCTGCGCGCCGCCTTCCAGATTTTCGTCGAGAACATTCCCTTCTATGGCTTCGCGGCGCTGTGCATCGATCATCCGGAGGTCCAGGCCATGATCGGCCGGGTTACCGACCGCCGGGTCGTGACCTATGGCATGAGCCCCCAGGCTGACTTCCGCGCCACCGACCTGCGCTTCGATTCCGGCGGCTCGGTGTTCAATGTCGAGATCGCCGACCGGGGTCAGGGCGAGAACCGGACCCTGATGGACATGCGTCTGCCGATGATCGGCGCGCACAACGTGCAGAATTCACTCGCCGCCCTGGCCGTCGCTCGCGAGATGGGCCTTCCCGACGAGGTGGCCCGACGCGCGTTGCGCGGCTTCAAGGGCGTCAAGCGGCGCTTTACCAAGACGGGCGAAAGCCGCGGCATCGTGGTGATCGACGATTACGCTCACCATCCGGTCGAGATTGAAGCGGCGCTGCGCGCCGCGCGGAGCGCGTGCAATGGGCGGGTCCTTGCGGTCGTCCAACCGCACCGCTACAGCCGCCTGAACGACCTGTTCGAAGAATTTTGCAGCTGCTGCAACGATGCCGACACGGTGATCGTGGCCGACGTTCACGCCGCCGGCGAGGCGTCGGTTGAGGGCGTTGATCGGGATCATCTCGTGGCCGGACTTCAGGCCCGCGGCCACCGCCATGTCGAGACCCTAGGTCAGCCCGCCGACCTCGCGCCGCTGGTGCGTGGACTGGCCCGCTCGGGCGATCTCGTGGTCTGCCTCGGCGCCGGTAACATAACCCAGTGGGCGCATGCGCTCCCCGCCGAGCTTGACGCGCTCGACGACGGCGCGGCGGAACAACGCACGGAGGCCGGTCGATGATGCCCCAAACAGTCGCCCTGCCCCACCTCATCGACCAGATGCCCGCGGTGCGAGGGCGCCTGAGCGCCGACGCGCCGATCGGTCAGCACACCTGGTTCAAGACCGGCGGTGCCGCCGAGGTGTTGTTCAAGCCGGCTGATCTCAACGACTTGCGCAGCTTCCTCGTCCACCGTTCTAAAGACGTCCCGCTTACCGTGCTGGGAGTGGGCTCTAACCTGCTCGTCCGCGACGGCGGCATTGCGGGCATCGTCATCCGACTGGGCCGCGCCTTCGCGCAAATCGAGGTCGAGGGCACCCGCATCCAGACAGGGGCCGGTGCGCTCGATCTCAACGTTGCGCTGACCTGCCGCGATCACGGCGTGGCCGGGCTCGAATTCCTCTCGGGTCTGCCGGGCACCATCGGCGGCGCGCTGCGTATGAACGCCGGCGCCTTCGGCAGCGAAATGCGTGACATCGTCCGCGAAGCGCGCGTACTCGACCCGGAGGGTGGCCTGCACCGTCTGGGACCGGGTGAGCTGGGATTTTCGTACCGGCACTGCGATGTCCCCAATGGTTCGATTTTCGTCAGTGCCTTGCTCGAAGGCCAGATTGGTAACCGCGAGGAGATCGCCGAGCGCATGGCCGAGATCGCGGCGGATCGCGAGGTCCATCAGCCTACGCGCGGACGCACCGGCGGCAGCACCTTCGTCAACCCGCCCGGCCAAAAGGCCTGGGAGTTGATCGACCGGGCCGGCTGCCGGGGCCTGCGCCGGGGCGACGCCATGGTCTCGGAGAAGCACTGCAACTTCCTGATCAACACGGGCGCCGCTAGCGCCGCCGAGATCGAGGCGCTGGGCGAAAAGGTCCGCGAACGGGTCGCGGACGCAACCGGCGTGACCCTCGACTGGGAAATTCGCCGGGTCGGACGGCCGCTCGGCGACGCGACGGGGGAGGCGCCATGACCAAGCATGTAGCGATCCTGATGGGCGGTTGGTCGGTCGAACGCGAAGTCTCTCTCGTCAGTGGCACGGCCGTCGCCAATGCGCTCAAAGCGCGCGGCTACCGGGTCTCGCCCGTCGATGTCGGGCGCGATGTCGCACAGGTGCTGGCCGAAACCGCGCCCGACGTGGCGTTCAACGCGCTGCACGGCCGCTTCGGCGAGGACGGCTGCATGCAGGGTTTGCTCGAGACGTTGGGGATTCCCTACACCCATTCGGGCGTACGCGCCTCCGCGCTCGCCATGCACAAGCCCGCAGCGATAGAAATCTTTCTCGCCGCCGGCCTGCCCTGCCCGGAGGGTGCGGTCATGACCCGCGCCGCGTTGGGCGGGGCACCGCCTTTCGAGCCACCTTTCGTCATCAAGCCCCTCAACGAAGGATCGAGTGTCGGCGTCCGCATCATCCATGCGGGCGATAATCTCGCGATGCTCACCGACGACGAATGGAGCTTTGGCGAGGACGTACTGGTCGAACGCTATATCCCGGGCCGCGAAATCCAGGTCGCGGTGATGGGCGACGCGCCGCTGGGCGCCATCGAGATCCGGCCACGCAACGAATTTTACGATTACGAGGCGAAATACACCGACGGCCGGGCCGAACATCTGATGCCCGCGCCGATTCCGGAATCCGCCTACCGCCAGGCGCTCGATTACGCGCTTCGCGCCCACCGCAGCCTCGATTGCCGAGGCGTCACCCGGGCCGACCTGCGCTACGACGACACCGAGCGTTCGCCCGGCGAGTTCTACCTGCTCGAGATCAATACCCAGCCCGGCATGACGCCGCTCTCGCTGGTGCCCGAAATCGCCGCCCATTCGGGCATCGACTTCGGCACGCTGGTCAGCTGGATGGTGGAGGACGCCCGATGCGACGCCTGATCCCCGCTCTCCGCCTGCGCAAGGCGACGTCCAGCGCTCTGGCGCGGCGTAACCCGCGCCGCTGGTCGCGCACGACTCGGCGCGCGACGCTGGTGCTGGGGCTCGCTCTCTTGCTGATAGGTGCACCAGTTTATGCCTGGCGTGCCGGGCATATCGACTGGGGGCTCGTGCAGTTGCAGGACATCGCGACCAGCGTCAGCGCCGATGCGGGCTACACCATCCAGGACGTGGTCAGTCTGGGCCGCCACGAGACCACGGCCGAGGCCGTGCTGGCCGCCCTCGGCGTAAGCCGCGGCCAAGCCATGATGGAATTCGATCCCAAGGCAGCCAAGCAACGGCTCGAAGCATTGGGTTGGGTGCGCACTGCGACGGTGCAGCGCCAGCTGCCCGACACCATCCGAGTTCACCTGGTCGAGCGCCAGGCGATGGCGCGCTGGCAGCATGACGGGGGGACCGAGCTGGTCGACCGCGGCGGTATCGTGATCGGCACCGACGGGCTCGAGCGCTACGCCGCCCTGCCGCTCATCGTCGGCGGCGATGCGCCCGGCGCGGCGCCAGCATTATTTTCGCTGCTGATTACCGAGCCTGCCCTGTTCGCCCGGGTCGAGGCGGCGGTACGCGTCGGAGCGCGGCGCTGGGACCTGCATTTCGAAGGCGGCGTTGCGGCTCAATTGCCCGAGGACGGGCTCGCTGATGCCTGGCGACGGTTGGCGTCGTTGGCGCGGAAGCATGCGCTGTTCGAGCGCGCCGTCGCGGTGATCGACCTGCGGTTGGCCGACCGGCTGACGCTTCGTCTCGACGGCGGGGCAACGACGAACGACGAGGATCTGGGGCCCCGTATCTAAAGCAGCGCGAGGCCCGGCAAGGCAACGAGGACGGAGAACGAGACGGCAATGGCTCTGGGTAGCGGGGAATTGATCACGGCACTCGATGTCGGCACCACCAAGGTGTGCTGCTTCATCGCGCGCGACGAGGGCGAGGATGGCCTGCGCGTCATCGGCATCGGCCATCAAGCCTCGCATGGCCTGCGCGCTGGCCGAGTCGTCGATATGGAAGCCGTCGAAGCGGCGATCTCCGCAACGGTCCACGCCGCCGAGCAGATGGCCGGGCACAATATCGACCGCGTGATCGTCAGCCTGAGCGGCGGTGCGCCGGTCTCTCATATCCTCAGCGCCGAGGTCGAGATTTCCGGCCACGGGGTCGGGCTCGACGATTTGCGCCGGGTCTTCGACAGCAGCGAGAACCACGTCGAATCCGATGAACGCGAACTGATCCACGCCCTGCCTATCGGCTACAGCATCGACGGCGAGGGCGGCATCCGCGACCCCCGCGGCATGTTCGGCGAACGGCTAGGTGCGCGCATCCTGTTGGTCACCTCCGCCAGCGGCGCCTTGCGCACCTTGAGCACCTGCATCGCGCGATGCCATCTGGACAGCGCCCTGCCGGTGCTCTCGCCCTACGCTTCGGGCCTCGCCTGCCTGGTCGACGACGAGAAGAACCTCGGCGTCACGGTGATCGACATGGGCGGCGGCACCACCACCATCGCGGTATTCGCCGAGGGCGGGCTGGTGTTCGCCGACAGCCTGCCCGTCGGCGGCGCCCATGTCACCAACGACATCGCGCGTGGCCTGTCGACATCGACCGGCCACGCGGAGCGGATGAAGACGCTGCTCGGCAGCGTCGCCGCGACCCCGCGGGACCAGCACGAGCTGATCGAGGTGCAGCCGCTCGGCGAAGACGCCCCCGAGAGCACCGGACAGATCGCCAAATCGGTGCTGATCGGCATCATACGCCCGCGCATCGAAGAAACCTTCGAGCTGGCCCGCGACCGGCTAACCGCCAGCGGCCTCTACCGCCTCGGCGGGCGCCGGGTCGTGCTGACCGGCGGCGCCAGCCAGCTCCAGGGTCTGAGCGATCTCGCCGCCGATATTCTGGACAAGCAGGTCCGCCTCGGTCGCCCGGCTCAGATGCCGGGCCTCGCCGAGGCGACCGGCGGTCCCGCCTTTTCCACCTGCGCCGGCCTGCTGCTGTTCGCGGCGCAAAAACCCCACGACAATGCCCGGCGCGCCCTGGGCAAAACCAACGCAGCGACCGGCCAATTCGGCCGAATTGGCCAATGGCTGCGCGAGAATTTTTAGCTAAGCCGTTCGGGGCGGGAGACCCCGGATACCTTAACCGTCGGCGCTAGGCCGACACCGAAGCGACTAGAAAACGGAATCAGGAGGTTCTTATGACCATCAATCTATCGGTGCCCGTTACCCATGAATTGAAGCCGAGAATCACGGTGATCGGCGTGGGCGGGGCCGGAGGCAACGCCGTCAACAACATGATTACGAGTCATCTCGAAGGGGTCGAGTTCGTGGTCGCCAACACCGATGCCCAGGCGCTTACCGGGTCGCTCACCGAGCGGCGCATCCAGCTCGGGGCCCACATCACGAGCGGGCTCGGCGCCGGCTCGCGGCCCGACGTGGGCAAGGCGGCGGCCGAAGAAGTGCTTGAGGAAATTCTCGATCAGCTCGAGGGCTCCAACATGGCCTTCATCGCCGCCGGCATGGGAGGTGGTACAGGCACCGGCGCCGCGCCGGTCATCGCCCGCGCTGCCCGCGAAAACGGAATTCTCACGGTTGGCGTGGTCACTAAGCCGTTCCAGTTCGAGGGTCTGCAGCGCATGCGCATCGCCGAGCAGGGCATCGCCGAACTGCAGGAATTCGTCGACACCCTAATCGTGATCCCGAACCAAAATCTGTTCCGGGTCGCGAACGAGAAGACCACCTTTGCGGACGCGTTCAAGATGGCCGACGACGTGCTCCATGCCGGCGTCCGCGGCGTGACCGACCTGATGGTCATGCCCGGCCTGATCAATCTCGATTTCGCGGACGTTCGCGCGGTGATGGGCGAGATGGGCAAGGCGATGATGGGCACCGGTGAAGCCGAAGGCGAGAACCGGGCTATCGAAAGCGCCGAAGCTGCGATCAACAACCCGCTGCTCGACGATGTTTCGATGAAGGGCGCGCGGGGCGTGTTGATCAATGTCACGACCGGCGAAGACGTCACCCTGTTCGAGGTCGACGAGGCGGTCAACCGCATCCGCGACGAGGTCGACGAGGATGCGAACATCATCTTCGGATCGACCTTCGACGAGAGCCTAGCCGGACATTTGCGGGTCTCCGTTGTGGCCACCGGGATCGACGCCATGGCCGCCGCCCAGCCGCGGCCGAGCTTCGAGACCGGGCCACAGTTGGTCTCGACCGAGATCACCGAGACGATCGCCGAGGCCACGGAGGCTATTAAAACGCCCGAGGCCCCGGTTGCCGAGACAGCGGCGGATGGGACCGACGAGCCGCTGGAGCTCGAACCCGTCATGGAAGTTATGGCCATCGAGCCCGAACCAGATTCGGCCGAAATGCTGGCAGCCGAGGCGATTGCGCTGCAACGCCCCGCCGGACCGGCGGTGCAGCCCGCGCCCGAGGCCGCAGCCAAGCCGGCCACGCCCGTCTCGGTCCCGGTCAAGGCGGAGACCCGAGTCGAGCCGAGCCTGAGCCGTAAGGTCGAAGACGCGTTCATCCCGCCGGCGCCGGCCAAGGCACCGCCGAGCCGGGGCGCGCTCCGCCGGCCCGACCCGTTCGCCGAAGCCGCACTGACCAATGCCGGTGGCAAATCGGCCAAGGCCAAGGTCGAATCCGGCACCGGGCGGGGCCCCAGCCTGTTCGAGCGGATCACGGGCGGCGGCCGCGCCAAGGCCGAGGGCAAGGTTAAAGCCAAAACCGCGGCCCAGACCACGTTGAAGGATCTGGAACCCGCCACGGCCCCGGCCAATACCAGCACCGAGGAGGATTTCCTCGACATCCCCGCTTTCCTGCGCCGTCAAGCCAACTGAGGAGCGCGGATCAACACCAGGATTCTCCGGGCCCGAGATCCCGGAGAATCCTGTAACATTTTGTAACAATTAGTGATTTGAATGGTTTCGGCAGTCTTGGTAAACAAGATTTCGAAAGCAAATTCGATTCGTTATGTTCGTCTGCGCGATCCAGAAATTAGGTGAACCCCGGTTCGGGTGCAACGAGACATCGAACGCTGAAACAAGCGGAACAGGCGGAAACGTGAGCACAACACGGCAACAAACTTTGAAGAACCGGATCAACTGTACCGGTATCGGCCTTCACAGCAACGCCAGTGTCTCGATGACCCTGTGCCCGGCGCCGCCGGGCAGCGGTATCCTTTTCCGGCGCACCGATCTTAATCGGACCACAGCCAGCGTCGCGGCCCGGGTCGAGAATGTCGTCGACTGCCGGTTTTCCACGACCATCGGCCACGGCGAAGATCTCTGCATCGGTACGATCGAGCATCTGATGGCGGCCCTCGCGGGTTGCCGGGTTGATAATGCGTTGGTCGAAATCGACGGCCCCGAGGTGCCAATCATGGACGGCAGCTCCGCACCGTTCATTTTCCTGATCGAGTGCGCCGGAACCGTTGCCCAGGACGCGCAGCGCCAGGCCATTCGAATTCTCAAGGACGTGCGCGTCGACGACGGCGAGCGTAGCGCATCGTTGTGCCCCGCTACGGATTTTTCGGCCAGCTTCGAGCTAGATTATGAGAATCCCGTGATCGCTCGCCAGGAATATTTCTTCCAGTTCGAGGGTGAGAGCTTCAAGAGCGATCTCTCTCGCGCGCGCACCTTCTGTCTTGAGCAGGAAGTCGACTACCTTCGTTCGCTGGGCCTGGCTCAGGGGGGGTCACTCGACAACGCGATCGTGGTCGGCGAACAGGGCATCCTCAACGAGGGCGGCTTGCGCCACAACGATGAATTCGTGCGTCACAAGATCCTCGACGCCGTCGGCGATTTGTACCTCGCGGGCGCTCCGATCCAGGGCCATTTCCACGGCGTCTGCTCGGGGCACGAGATGAACCACCGTCTGCTCAACGCCTTGCTCGAAGACTCGTCGGCCTGGTGCTTCGCACCCGTAGCCGACGAGCAACCGGCGATGCTCGAAACACCTATCGCGGCCACCGCCTGAGCGATTTTCTCCCGGACACCGACATCCATCAGCAAGGAACGCGGCCCGTAAGGCCGCGTTTTCTTCGCCCGGCCTGGGACCAAAAAAGGTGTGTCAAGCGCCGCTAACGCGGCCATCTGGAACTCTTATCGCTTGCGAAGACTGCCTATTACGGCATTTTCCTGCATGACGCCCGAGCGAGGGCGGGTCTATTTATTTAATAGAACATTATTCCAATTGACTTGACCGGCACCAACCCTATCTCGCGCTAGGAACCCGCGTGGCTACTGCGCCAGCGGGCGACGCTTCTCACCAACCCGTCGATCGAGGCCTTCAATGCCGGATTTTCGATCTTTGAAAAATTCTGGACGATACCGATCGTCGAGCGTTGGGTTCCGCCATGAACCTGCGGAACCGATCGCGATTCACTGGGCTCGCCCTCTAGATCTTTGAAAAATAAGACATTTCAACGCTTAATGCCTGCGCTATTTCATAGAGGTGCCCCGCGCTTACCCGGTTACCCGCAGTCTCGTATTTCTGCAACTGCTGATAGGAAATTCCCAGCGCCCGCGCGAGATCTCCCTGGGTCATGCCAACTAGGACCCGGCGCAAGCGGATACGCTCCCCCACGTGACGATCGGCCCATTTCGCGACAGTCCCCGTGTTAGCCCTCCAAAGAATAGCTCTTCTGCACGGAAATGTGCTTAGGCCACGGTAATGTGTGTATTTTTGTTACCGATTCGTTGCGCCCTGACAAGGACTTGATTAATCCTCGGTTGGCTCTGGGTGTGCTCCAGCCCCATGATGGAGTTCAGCCCTTCGTCGTGGATAGCAAAGAAAAATTATACTGTACCAACTGCGATTAAGTCGACCGAGCCCCGGTACCGTGCCGGTTTATTCGAACTAATTACGGGTATAAGTTATACCATGCCCGCGGCGATAAGGTCGCCCGACCCCGGGCGCCGTGCCGATTTTTTCGAATGGACGTCATGACGGACCGACATCGTCTCCACTCGTGGCTCGCTCAAGCGGCCAGCGTCTTGGTCCTGGTAGTTCTGCTCGGGGCCTGCTCCGGCAACACCAAGTCCGCCTATCATGAGGGCACGGTCGATAGTCTTTACAACGAGGCTATGGATTTTCTCTACGCCCGTATGTACGACGAAGCGGCGGCCATGTTCGACGAGGTCGAGCGCCAGCACCCCTATTCCGTCTGGGCGACTCGCGCTCAGCTGATGTCGGCTTACGCCTACTACCGTAACGACCAGTACGACGAGGCGACCATCGCGGCCCGGCGTTTCATCCAGCTTCATCCGGGTCATACCGACGTCGCCTACGCCTACTATCTGGTCGGGATCAGCTACTACGAACAAATCTCCGACATCGGCCGCGACCAGGAGATGACCCGGAACGCGCTCAACGCCTTCGAGGATCTAGCCCGCCGCTTTCCGGAGTCCGATTACGCCGAGGATGCCCGTCAGAAAATCGTTTTTGCCTACGATCACCTGGCCGGTAAGGAAATTGAAATCGGCCGCTATTATCTCACGCGCGGCTTCTACATCGCCGCGATCAACCGCCTCCGCGACGTGGTGGACAATTTCGAGACCACCACCCACGTGCCCGAGGCCTTACACCGGCTGGTCGAAGCCTACCTTGCTCTCGGGCTGACCGAGGAGGCCCAGCGCGCCGCCGCAATCCTCGGCTACAATTTTCCGTCAAGTCCCTGGTACCGTGACAGCTACCGCCTGCTTACCGGCAAGGATGTCCCGATCGACGAGACCGACGACGATGGGTTCCTGAGCGGGCTCTTCTGACGCCGCGAAGCCATGCTCCGACGCCTGTCCATCCGCAACATCGTCCTGATCGACCGCCTCGACCTCGATCTCGCGCCTGGCTTGTGCGTGCTGACCGGCGAGACGGGTGCTGGCAAATCCATCCTGCTTGATGCGTTGGGTCTGGCGCTGGGGGCCCGGGCTGAGCAGGGACTGTTGCGCGAGGGCGCTGAACAGGGCTCGGTCGCCGCCGAGTTCGATCTGGCAGCCGATCATCCCGTGCGTAAAGCGTTGGGCAAACATGGCCTTGAGACGGAGGAGCCGCTCGTCTTACGTCGCATCCTCGGCGCCGACGGTCGCAGCCGGGCGTTTATCGACGATCAGCCCGTCAGCGTCGGCCTGCTGCGCGAGACCGGCGCCCGGTTGGTCGAAATCCAGGGCCAACGCGACCAGATGGGATTGCTCGACGGCGCGACCCACCGCGTCATGCTCGACGCTTTTGGGAACCATGGCGTTGAGCTCGGCGCGCTGGCCGCGGCCCACGACACCTGGCGCGAGGCCAACGAAGCCCATCGCGCCTCAGCCGAAGCCCTGGCCCGTGCACACGAGGACGACGCCTTTCTTCGTCACGCCCTCGATGAGCTCGAACGGCTCGACCCGGCGTCGGGCGAGGCCGACGCGCTGACCGTAGACCGTCAGCGCTTGATGCACGGCGAGAAGCTCCGCGATGCACTCGAGCGGGCGGACAAGGCGTTGAGTGAAGGTGATGGCATTGAAGCCCGCCTCGGTACCGCGCGCCGGGCCGTCGACGACGTTCGCGAGCTGGCCGGGGGCACGCTGGACGAAACCGCCGCCGCGCTCGAGCGTGCGGCCATAGAGGCCGCCGAGGCCGCATCCCGGCTCGCCGAAGCCGCCCGCAGCCTCGATCTCGACCCGGCCCGGCTCGAAGCCGTCGAGGACCGGCTGGTCAAACTGCGTGCCGCCGCGCGCAAGCACAACACCGACCCCGATGCGCTCGCAGGCTTGCGCGACGAGCTGGCCGGCCGGCTTGCCGCCATCGAACACCGCGATGACGAACTCGACGCTGCCCGCAAGGCGCGCGACACCTCTCGCCGGCACTACAGCGAAGCGGCGCAGACCTTGAGCGTCCGCCGCCAGGCGGCGGCAGAAACTCTCGGTGTGGCGGTCATGGCGGAACTAGCGCCGCTCAAGCTCGCCGATGCCCGGTTTGTAGCCCTGCTCGTTCCGCTCGACGAAGAGACCCCGAATCGCCACGGGCTGGAAAAGATCGTCTTCGAAGTCGCGATGAACCCCGGCACCGCGTTGAGCCCGCTCCAACGCGTAATCTCCGGCGGCGAGCTTTCACGGCTGCTGCTCGCCCTCAAGGTCGTGCTCGCAGGCGCCGACCCGGTACCCACCCTGATATTCGACGAGGTCGACCAGGGTGTCGGCGGCGCCACCGCCGAAGCCGTCGGCGCCCGGCTCGCCCGGCTCGCGGGTAGCGTCCAGGTTCTAGTGGTGACCCATTCGCCGCAGGTTGCGGCGCGCGGCGATAGTCACGTCCGGGTCGCCAAGCAGACCCAGGACGACGGCGTCGTCGTCGTGCTCGACCCGCTGAGCACGACCAAGCGGCGCGAGGAAATCGCGCGCATGCTGGCCGGCACCACCGTAACCGATGAGGCCCGCGCCGCCGCAGACCGACTGATCGACGAGCCGGCCCCATGAGCGCGCCCGGCGACGGTACATCGCTCAAAGCGCTCAGCCCGGCGCAGGCGAAGAAAGAGCTTGCCCGCCTCGCACGCGAGATTGCGCGCCACGACAGGCTCTACTACCAGGACAGCACTCCCGCGCTGGCCGATGCCGAGTACGACGCGCTGCGCCTGCGCAACGAGGCCATCGAGGCCCGCTTTTCCGGTCTCGTTCGCACCGACAGCCCGTCGCACCGGGTCGGCGCGCCCGTCGGCGAGGGCTTTTCCAAAGTCACCCACACCCGGCCCATGTTGTCGCTAGCGAACGCCTTCGAGGGCGCCGATTTGGAGGAATTCGTCGGCCGCGTCCGCCGTTTCCTCAAGCTCGACCCCGGCCAGCCCGTCGAGCTCGTAGGCGAGCCTAAGATCGACGGGCTATCCGCCAGCCTGCGCTTCGAGGACGGTGTCTTCGTCCGAGGGGCAACTCGCGGTGACGGCGTCATGGGCGAGGACATCACCGCCAACCTGCGCACCGTCCGCGATATTCCCGCGCGCCTCGCCGGGCCGACGCCCGCTGTGCTCGAAGTGCGCGGCGAGGTTTATATGTCGCGCGCCGCGTTCGTCGCGCTCAACGCTCGCCGGGACGAGGCGGGCGAGGCCTTGTTCGCCAATCCGCGCAACGCCGCCGCGGGCAGCCTGCGCCAGCTCGACGCCTCCGTGACGGCGTCGCGCCAGCTGCACTTCTTCGCCTATGGCTGGGGCGAAACCAGCGATGAGCCCACCGGCGCCTACCGTGATTTCCTCGGGCAGCTCGAAGCTTGGGGCTTTGCGGTGAACCCGTTGGCCGAACCCAGCGCCGACCTCGCCGCCGCGCTCGACCTGCACGCCCGCCTCCTCGAGCGCCGCGATAGCCTCGACTACGACATCGACGGCGTCGTCTACAAGATCGACCGGCTCGACTGGCAGGCCCGCCTGGGTCAGGTCAGCCGTGCGCCGCGCTGGGCGATCGCCTACAAGTTCCCGCCCGAGCAGGCGCGCACACTGCTCAAACGCATCGTCATCCAGGTCGGCCGGACCGGCACGCTTACCCCCGTGGCCGAGCTTGAACCCGTCACCGTCGCGGGCGTCACCGTGTCGCGCGCCACGCTCCACAACGAAGACGAAATCACGCGCAAGGACGTGCGCGCGGGCGATACCGTGATTATCCAGCGCGCGGGTGACGTGATTCCCCAGGTCGTCGCTGCGGACCCGAAAAAGCGCCCCGCTGAGGCCAAGCCCTTCGAATTTCCCTCCGCCTGCCCCGAATGCGGCAGCCACGCCATGCGCAAGGAGGGCGAGGTCGCCTGGCGCTGCACCGGCGGGCTGGTGTGCCCCGCCCAGGCTGTCGAACGGCTGCGCTATTTCGTCTCACGCGCCGCCTTCGACATCGAGGGTCTGGGCGACAAGCAGGTCGCCCAGTTCCGGGGCTGGGGCTGGATCGAGAGCCCCGCCGACATCTTCCGCCTCGAGGAACGGGATTCGGCGCGCGACCCGGCACTTGCCGCGCGCGAGGGCTGGGGCGAGATCTCGGCGCAGAACCTGTTCGACGCCGTCCGCATCCGTCGGCGCATCAGCCTCGCGCGCTTCATAAACGCGCTCGGTATCCGCATGGTGGGCGAGACCATTGCGCGCCTACTCGCCAGGCAGTACGGCGCCTACGACCGTTTCGACGCCACCATGCGTGCGGCGGCCGACGGCGACGGCGAGGCTTATATCGCACTGGTCGATATCGATGGCATCGGGCCCAAAGTTGTGGAGATGCTGGTCGAGTTCTTTGCCGAGCCGAAAAATCGCGCGGCGGTCGACGATCTCGCCGCCCAGCTCACGATCGAGGGTTTCGTGGCACCCGCGAGCGATTCGCCCCTCGACGGCAAGACCGTTGTCTTTACCGGCAGCCTCGAGCGCATGGCCCGCGACGAAGCCAAGGCCCGCGCGCTTGCGCTCGGCGCCAAGGTCTCGAGCTCGGTCTCGAAAAAGACGGATTACGTGGTTGCCGGCGCCGATTCCGGATCGAAGCTCAAGAAGGCGGCCGAGCTCGGCCTCACCGTGCTCACCGAAGACGACTGGTTCGCCCTGATCGAGG
>Ga0302135_10000061_pt1 | contig 59096 bp, 53 predicted proteins | sample CBN3_surface_MG_FD_203119 | JGI IMG/M metagenome (GOLD analysis project Ga0302135, IMG submission 203119) | Marine microbial communities from Western Arctic Ocean, Canada - CBN3_32.1 | ecosystem: Environmental > Aquatic > Marine > Oceanic | place: Canada: Western Arctic Ocean | collected...
GTAGCAGCACCAGCAGCACCAGCAGCACCAGCAGCACCAGCAGTAGCAGCACCAGACATGCACGGAGCGTTGACCGAGAGCCAGAAACGTCTTGCGGATATTCTCCGCACCGTACCAGCAGCAGCAGCACCAGTAGCACTAGCCCCACCGGTAGCAGCACCAGTAGCCACACCCAAACGACTCCAGAGATTGACAAAAGAGCAGGTGAAGCGGAACGCTGCTCAAGCCGAGGAGGATGCGCGGCTTGCCCAACAACGGGCGGACCTGCGCGCTGCTAGAGCCAAAGAGCTTAAGCGGCTTGGCGAACAACCTACAGGTACTCCTGTGTGGGACGCACTCACCGCCCTTGCCACACCCGGAGCTGCGGCACGCGGGAAAGGCATCGACCTAGCTGGAAAGGCCATCGAAGGCTACGCTAATACACCCAGGACCTTAACAGACATTGGAGGGGAGGTTCATACAATAGCAGGGAGGGCGCTGGACCAGGCTGCTAGTAATATCACAGGTGCGGGTGTTTCCGCTACAGGTGATCCTGTGAACGCTATAGAAACCCAGAAGCTCCCACCTGTCACACCGGGGGTAGGACAGGCTGCTGCAGCTGCCCTGAGAAATGCGGCTCTTGGTGTCGGAATTGCAGCTGGCAAACCCGTATACACTTATGGGCAAGATCTCAGTAAAGTGCCGCAGGCTTTAAAAGGCACCGGCCCGGACGTCTGGGACGCTATGAGTAGAACGGACGACCCGAGCGTTCCTCCTACAATAGAGGAGCAGACTTGGAATTTGACCCCCGAAGACAGCGAGACATATATACAGGGTCAGAAGGATCGTAAGAAGAAGAAGAAGAAGGTTACTCCAAAAGTTACAGCAGACAAAGAGGGAAGTGCGAACATACTGAGTATGCCCTGGTACGTTGCTCATAAGTTGGCGGCCCCTGTTCAGCAGGCGGATCTTATGGCCCCTGTTTCGCAGGTACCTACGGAAAAGGATATATTTGATCACAAGGCTAAGATGGAACAGATGCGGATGCAGCATACTATCATCGGAGCGCGGGAGCATGCGAGCACGGCTTCTTTTCAAGCCAAGAGACCGGAAGCCTCGGTGTCCGCAGCCGGGCCGGAACAGCCGGTGACTGGGATGGCCGGCTCGATGTCGATGAACCATCCTACATCTACGGAGGCTCAGCCTAATGCCCCGACTCCATCTACGGAGACTCCGACGAGTGCCCCGATGCCAGAGGCGCAGTATACGCCTCCTACAACCGTGTGATATAGCTCTAAAACAATGATAAAGTACCTCGACGCCGGAGGCACAATGAACAGTACCGATCGTATAGCGCATCTTCAAGGGTTTTACCAAGCCTACGGGATTAACAAAGAGGCCCAGTTACCTATGGGACTCACCGTGGACGATTTTGGAGGTCACCCTCCGGGTAAGGACTGGGATATGGGTAATCTTACTGATGAGCAAACGCAGACGACTCGTAAGTGGAAACCGAGTATCAGCTGGGTAGGCGATAAACCTATTCCCTCCGAGGAGGTTGCTCGAAGGAATCAAGGTCTGGATGACGCGGAGTATGCGGCGAGTCAGGGCGTTCCTTATGCGCAGCAGTACATCGAGCGTAATCAGCGCCCTCCCCAAGTGTACAAGCCCGCAGGTGCAGTGAGTCACGCGATTGCGAACCCTGTAGATGCCCTTCACGCCCGGATCAGTAACGGCTCCTTCCTAAAGTCCCCGGAGTATATGCAGATGGAGAAAGATCGAGTAGCGGGCGAGTTTCGGCGGGCTTTAGCTACTAACGACATAGAAACTGTACGGAAGTTGTGGAATGTCCAGACAGTGCGTGACGAGGCGGGACCAGAATTTAATAAAAATATAAAGGACTTTTATGATGCAGAGACCACCAAACAGAAAAGTCGTTTGAAGAACTGGGCTATAGGTGCGGGGGTAGCTGCTGCGGTAGGTATCCCGTTAGCGATGTTTGCGGCAGGCGGGAAGACCACGGCAGACCCGCGTGTCGCAGGTTTAGCTGAACAGCTCTCGAAACGTAATGATCCCCGGGCCATAGATTATGATGCTAAGGGTAATGTTATTGTTAATAAAATGAAATCTCTCAGGCTGTCGGACGGTGATAAAGGTAAGTCGTGGCCGTCTATACTCCCCTCTTCCTTATTGAAAGAGGTGTCCGAAGGTGTTAAAAAAAGGCTGGATCAAGGTAATTCCAAAGGCCCTGTTAAGCCCGCAGCGCCACCCTCAAAACCCTTACCATGGGAAGCCTCCTGAAGAGGTAGAGCAGCCGTGATGAATAAAATTGCAATAAGTCTTCCAAATATCCCTATAACGGGTTTTACTTCAGGGTATGCCCATCATGTTGGCAGCAGGCCGTGGTTAGAGGCCGGAGTGGTCGGAGGTGGCGCCGCTGTCGCGGGCTATCACGGGATGAAGTTTCTTTTTCCTGTGGTTCTTCGGGCATTGATGATTGGGAAGTCTGATGAGGAATATGAGAAATCACTTGAGGAGATCAAGAGTGATCCCGATAGCATACAGCTGCTTAAGAATTTTGGAGCTGGGCTGGGAGGTCTTGCCGGGGTGGCTTTCACGGCTGGAAAACACGTAGATTGGGGTAGAGGGTTCAAAGGGGCATGGGATGGCATGAAGGGTTCTCGGTATTGGGGTTCTCCCGCGGGCAAGGCTCGAACTAAAGAGGTGCGCGAGAAACGACTCACGAATTCAACGAACCGGTATATTGATTCTTCTCGTGGTTACCGCAGTGGGCGAGGGGAGAGGCAGAAGGTAGGTGCGGGGGGACAGGGAGATCCTTCGTTTAATTCCGAGCGTATTCCGGTATCAGCGTCTTTGAGTTTTATCAAGGCAGATCCTTTTTTGTCCCTGGGTCAGAAGGCGATGACGGGTATGGTGATAGAGGGGGCCGAGGGCAGTAATTCCGGGCTTGTTAGCGGCCGTGACGTTGCGCGGAGTGCAGTACACGCGGGCGTAGGCGCCGGCGTAGGTATTTTAGTTGGAAAGACCCTGGGAGCCTTGCTTTCTTTGCCTTCCCCGGTTACTCGTAGGTTAAGTGCAGCCGGGGTTATTGCGGGTGCGTTGGTTAACACAGGATTATTTGCGGAGCTTAGAAAATGACATCACATAAAGCAGCGGGTTTTATTACCGGCTATCAGAATAAAGAGGCTGTCCTGGGCGACGCTATAGATGCTGGTGTTACAGGCGGTGCCGCTGTTCTGGATTTTCTTAAATATATTGCGTTACCGTTAATCCTTGTGCCTGCTGTGGCCGGAGGTACCGCGGGGCTGATACATTCGAAACTCACATCACCGGCAAAGATGGATATCGCGGGTGCTCAGAAATCACTGGAACTTTCAGAATTAGAGGAATTTGCAACTGAACTGACACGTCGTAGGGAGGCTGCGACGCGTCGGGGGAAAAAGGAGAAAAGCGATGCCCGAACACTCCGTCTCTAACCCATTTACAGCGAAGGCTCCGGTATTAACTTACGGAGCTCTTCGGGTAGACCCGGAGGGGGAGTATCAATATGAGGGATTTCCCTATGTTGGACCCCCTTTTGATTTCAAAGACGATGACCCCGATGAATTCAGACCTAAGAAAAAACTTAATGCATGTGTTGCACAGCTTGATCTCAGTAAGCCGGAGGATATGGAGCAATACCGGGGGATCTCACAACGCATAGCGGACGGCTTAGCACAGATATCATTTGAAGAAAAGAACTACGACGAGGATACCAAAACATGGCGTATATTCATGAGATGGCTCGAGCCCTATTTCGTGCCGCCCCCGGCAGCCGTAGCTGCAATTCAGAACGCGGGGACACAGGGTACTCAGGTCCTGCCGGAGACGCCTTTGATAGGGGTGAAAGACCTAGCAGATGCTCGTGCCGAGGAGGCACAGGAAGATACTACAGAAGCCGAGGAAGCCGAGGAAACCGATGAAACAGATGAATCCAGATATACCACAGTTGACCAGGCCTTCCACGCCTTCGGAGACGAAGACATCTTTGAACTTGCCGGAGTCGGGGTCCCTGGAGAAGACAGCAGCACAGACCAGTGATTTTTTGGTCAAGTTGTTTAACACGCTGTTTAACCCCTTTGAGCGTGATCGTATTTTTACCCCCGCTGACTCAAGTCCCTTTTCCCAGGCAGCACACCATGCAGGGGGCTTAGCGTTAGGATACGGGGGTCTGGGCATGCTAGTGCGAAAGGTAGTGCAGTCTCGCCAGGAAAGTAAGACACAGGAAACTCTACAAAGACTCAGATCATTTTCCGCAGCGCGCAATCCTACGTTAAGTATCGACCCCTATCTTGACGACGAGGAACAGGAAAAGGAACTGGAAGACTTGGGGCTTCCTGAGTTGCCTGGTCTTAAATCTGCAAGTGGTAGTGAGTGGTGGAACCTTCTTACTAATCCCTTTAATAAGTCATTTAATACGGAAGTCACGGGTGATCATGATCCCGCGCATATGGCCATGGCAATGGGGGCGGTAGTAGCCGCTGGCTACGGGGGCTGGAAATTACAGGATTATATCAGTGATAATAAAAGAGAGAAAGCTCGCGATACTCGTATATCAAACATGAGAAATTTGATTGACAAGATGGTTTTTGAGGAAGTTCAGCGCTCTCGGTTTCCTCAGAAAGCGGCGGCGTTTACCGCGGCCTGTCATGTTTTGGAAAAAGAAGGCAGGGATTTCCTTACTCCCGGTTCTCAACAGTCCAAAGACTATTCTAAGCCAGGAGAGAAGAGGAGTCCTAGTGTGGGGGGTACTATCCTTTCTTTGGTTAACCCGTTTAATGCGGTTAGAGGCTTAGAGACTATGTGGTGGCTCTGGGCTACAGCGGCGTTTGCCTTGTCATATGCTGCAGGTAAACGTTTCGCTGACTCAGCAGATCCGAACCGTATACGTCTTAAAGAGATTGAGGATATCGCGAAGGAAAGAGCCAAGGTAAAAGATGCTCCTGTGCTTCTTGACGAATCTTCATTTTTAGGGGCCCCAGCTCTTACAGGCGGCCTGGAATCTCCGAGGAAGAAGTCTATCTCGTCGGTTCCCGTGCAGGGTATAAAAACTAAAACACCTGTGGATGCCACGGATCCCTACGCGACGACCCTGCAGTGAATGAAACTCCTCAGCTTCTAGACTATAATGACTACCCGGCGGTGCGTGAAGACCTCCGGGCACGGATGCTTCAGGCCGTACAGGGTTTTCAGGTTCAGAACGATCAGTACACGTTACGGGTGTCGGATGTAGATTACAGGGGCGCGCGTAAGCATAACCTTAAGGCGCAGAAAGACGCTATTCTAGGCGGACAAACGCTTTCCGATAAACTTGTCGGCCGTTATGAGCTTGTCGATAACGCCTCGGGTAGTATTGTAAATCGCACGGGGATGAAGACGATACTTAACGTCCCTTATATAACACCCCGTGGTACCTATATACGCAACGGTACCGAGTACACTATCGCCAAGCAGCTTCGTTTGGTTCCGGGAGTATTCACTCGGAAGACCGATGACGGGCTCGTCGAGGCTCAGTTTAATTCAAAGCCCCGCAGCGGTCCAGGTTTTCGTACCTACTTAGAGCCGGACACCGGAAACTTCTTTCTCCGGTACCGCAGGAGGAAGATACCTCTTTACCCCGTTCTCAGAGCTATGGGGTATACGCATGAGCAGCTTGAAACGACATGGGGATCTGAATTAGCGGCAACGAATCGTAAGCTCGAGAGATCTCCTTACGCCGTTAATTTCTTGAGCAAGTTTCGTACCCGAGAGGCGGTACGGGAAGAATTGTTGGGGCTGAAGCCCTTGGCCGATAAAAGCGCTGCGTCTGAAATTGAATACTCCGAGGAGATCCGCCAGAACTTGCTGGACGAGTTCGGACGTACCGAGCTGGATCCTCGCACCACAGAGATCACGTTAGGCCGTCCCTACGAACGGGTTAGTCCCGATGTTTTAGTGGCGGCTACCCATAAACTTCTTCGGGTGCAGAGGGGTAAATCCGATACGGATAGTCGAGATAGCTTGGCGTTTCAGGAAGTTAATGACATCGCCGATTTCCTAGACGAAAAGATTAGTAATGACCAGAACGGGGTAGCCCGGCAGCTACTATGGAAGATTGTCGGCAGGGGTGGGGATTTGAGTCGAATTCCCACTGGATTGTTGGATAAACATGTCAGTAATCTTTTCAATGAGAGCGGGATGTCTCAAGCCGTTGAAGAAATTAATCCTCTGGATATGTTTGATCAGAATCAGCGTGTTACTATGCTGGGCGAAGGGGCGATGTCTTCTGTGGACGTCGTTCCCAAGGAGGCCCGTAACTTGCAGCCCAGTCACATGGGGTACATTGACCCCGTACGGTCGCCAGAGAGCATGAAAATCGGTGTTGACATGCGGTTCGCACGAGATGTCAGAAGGGGCCCGGGAAAGCAAATTTATACTAGTTTCCAGAACCCCCGTACCCAGAAGGATGAGTGGGTCAGTGCCTGGGACGCCACGCGTAGCGTTATCGCTTTTCCAGGTGCGATGCAGACTAAGGATCGTTTTGTTCCTGCGATGGTAGGGAGCAAGGGGATGCAATATGTCGATAAAGTGGATGTGGATTATGTCATGAAGTCTGGGGACGACATGTTCAGCCACGGCGCCAATCTCGTGCCCCTGAAGTCCGGGATCAAGGGGATGCGATTGCTCATGGGCAGTAAATTCGGTGTTCAGGCCCTACCTCTGGTTTCTCGGGAAGCTCCTTTGGTACAGACCGCTGAAAAGGGGAGCTCTGTGGAGCAACGCCTCGGGGAACACATGGGGGCGGTACGGGCATCTAAGGATAGTGTTGTCAGTGCGGTGTACAAGGATCATATCGTTCTGGGGGTTGGGGATAACAAGGAAAATGTGGATTTATACGACACACACCCATTTGCTAGAAAGACCGCTATTCGGAATACCCCTGTGGTCAAAGCGGGCCAACGGGTTAAAGCCGGGGACCTTTTGGCGACGTCCAATTTTACAGATGACGCAGGTTCCACAGCCTTGGGCATTAATTTGCGCGTGGCCTATTTGAATTACGATGGTAAGGTCTTTGAAGACGCCGTGGTGGTCTCGGAATCCGCGGCACAGCAGTTGACTTCGGAGCACATGTATCATATCAAGAATGAGGATGAGAAAACGGTTACAAGGGATAAAGAAAAATACCGCGGGCTGTTTCCCTCTAAGTTTAATAAGAAGCAGCTCTCTACGATTAATTCTGAAGGCGTTGTCCGCTCGGGCACCGTGTTGCAACACGGGGATCCCATTATTCTGGCGGTAGAGGAGAGGGACCCCTCTCAGCGCACACTTGGGCGCAAGGTACGGAAAGATGTATCGACGGCATGGAAGCACCATTTTCCGGGGGTTGTGACAGATGCGGTCAAGGGACGTCGAGGCGTACATATCGGCATACGGGCTAACATTCCTATGCAGGTAGGGGATAAGCTCTCTAATCGCTTTGGGTCTAAGGGTGTGGTGTCTGAAATAGTTCCCGATGTCAAGATGCCGGCCGACTCCCAGGGACGTCCCTTTCATGTCTTGCTGTCTCCTCAGGGTATTGTGACGAGAACGAATCCGGCACAGAAGATTGAAGTACAGCTCGGTAAGATAGCTTCAAAAACCGGTAAGCCGTACAGGCTTCCGGGATTCACCGATAGCAGAGACGAGAGTCTTGAGGAATTTGCATCCGCGGAGCTTCGTCGCCATCATTTATCGGATAATGAAGACATCCAGGACCCGCGTACGGGCAAAACTATTCCAGATGTGTTTACCGGGGTTTCTTATTTCTACAAGCTGCAGCATACCTCCGAGGGTAAGGGCAAGTCTCGCGCTACGGCTAGCTATACCGCAGAAGATCAGCCCGCGCGCGGCGGTAAAGAAGGAGCAAAGCATATTGGGGATATGGAGCTGCAGGCGTTGTTGGCACACGGGGCTGATGAGGTTCTCAAGGATCTGAAGCTCGTTAAGGGACAGAAGAACGATGCGTTCTGGAGGCAACTCAAGCTCGGACAAACACCCTCGATGCCCGGATCCCCCGAGGTCTACACAAAATTCCGCTCACTTCTAAAGGCCTCTGGGGTTAATTTAACCGAAGACACAGCCGGCGAACATATCTTTGCCATGACGGATGCGGAGGCTAAGGAGCTTACCGGAAACCGGGAGATTACCAGCTCGGCTACGCTGGGAGATAAAGACATGGCCCCTATTTCCGGAGGCCTATTCGATCCCGAGTCTACAGGGAGTCTTATCAATGGCGATAGGTGGGGGTATATCTCGTTACCCGAAGCGTTTCCCAATCCCTTGATGGAGGAGCCTATACGGAGGATCCTCGGGATGACCCGTAAAGAATTTGATGCCGCGGTGGTCTCGGATGATGGCGGCGGTGGGCAATCGTTCGAGCAGCGTCTATCCAGGGTTAACCTGGGGGCTGAGAAGGCGCGGTCTCTGGAGATTATTAAGAGCGGAGCGAAGACCAAGCGTGATGACGCCGTTAAGCGTTTTCGGTATATCGATGCCCTGGAGAAGAAGGGGGTGAAGCCCTCGGATTTCATGATGACTCGGGTTCCTGTGTTGCCTCCCCGGTTTCGTCCGATTGTACGACAGAACTCTTTGACCATGGTGGCGGACCCCAACTATTTGTACAAGGCGTTGTTAGATAGTTCCCAGGACTACAAGGACACCGAGGGCCTGCCTGCCCAGGTCAGGGACGAGGCACGGGGAGGACTCTACCAGGCCTATAGATCCCTCATCGGGGTCGTGGATCCCGAGCCCACACAGTTGCAGGAAAAGGGGGTCAAGGGGATTCTTCAGCAGATATTTGGAAAAGGCAGCCCTAAGTCTGGTTTTATTCAACGCAGAGTCATTGGTACAAACATAGACGTCTCAGGACTGGGGGTAGTGACACCTAACCCAGCATTAAAATTGAATCAGATAGGAATGCCGGAGCCCTTGGCATGGGATCTCTATGAGCCTTTTGTAGTTCGTGAACTGGTGCAACGGGGGATGCCCGCTACCCAGGCAGCTCAGGCTGTAGCGGAACATACTCCGGCGGCTCGAGACGCTTTAACCGATGTTGTATCGACAAGGCCGGTATTAGTAAATCGAGCACCTACGTTACATAAATACTCTATCATGGCGTTTGAGCCCGTGTTGACTAAAGGCTCCACGGTACAGGTACCTCCTGCTGTAGTAGGACCGTTCGGTATGGATTTTGATGGAGACACCGCGGCATTTACAGTTCCGGTATCGGATGCTGCGGTACGCCAGGCTAAGGAAAAAATGATGCCTACTAAACACCTTCTCGATGTGCGGCATGGAAAGGCTACGTATACTCCCAGTAATGAGTATTTGCAGGGGCTGTATCTGGCTACAAAAACACCAACTAACAAACAGGTAAGGACATTCAAAAGCAAAGCTGCGGCTGTTGAAGCGTATCGTAAAGGGGACATCCGAATAGATGACCCCATAACTATTGTAGAGAGTTGAAATGATACCTAAGGTATATGGATATTACCACGGGTATTTGGGTAAGGTGGCTCAGAACGTTAGCTATTCCGACGACGCTCTGCCTCGTAAGACTATGTGGAATCTGTTTCCGGGGCATGCGTTGGAAGAGGCTGGTAGAGGTAAAGCTCTTTTCGAGGCACAGAAAAAGAAACCACCTTTTTCTGTTAAGCACCCCTATCTAAATTTCTGGGGAGGGGCGTTGGGAGGTGCTGCTCTAGGGGCGGGTGCCGGTGTAGGAACGGCAACAGCTTTAACGTCCCCTGAAGATGTTAAAAAGGTCCAAGCTTCAGAGTTTCTACGCCGAAGTAGCTGGGCAGGGGGCATAGCTGGTGCAATTGCTGGAGCTGCTTTGGCGGTAAGAAATTCGCTTAAACGTACTCACATGGAAGCAGAGTATTTAGAAAACATAGGCATAACTCCAGAGATTTCCGAAGAAGCTCAGAGACTTCTCAAAGAGAAGGCTGAGAAGTCCGGTTTGCTACATACCTTGGCGGGTGCAGTTGTTGGGCACATTATGCATGGAAGAACATCTCAGTTACGTGCGCTTACCGGGGATTCCAGAGTGGATGGTTCTCGTCTATTGACTGTCGTGGGGCACATTCCGGGTGTGAACACGGGAATGAATTTAACGCAGGGTATGCTGTCTGTACTTCAGGCGAGGAAGTCGGGTGTATTTGGGCAGTCAGGCCCCCTATATGGATCTGTAAAATAATGAGAAAAGAAACATTATGGTCGGTGTACTAAAGGTGGTGTTAAATGGAAGTCGACCCGGCACAATTAGAAGGGATTTTCAAGGGGCTGGTAGGTTGGGTGGCCGGCTTGTTTGCGTTAGGTGCTTTACTACTCTTATTCCGTTCAACTATTGAAAGCGTTGTAGCTGGCTGGCTGTTTCGGAGGGGCTCCGAAGTTTGTCTTGACCAGCCTATTCTTATTGGAGGCCGCCCGGCTAGGCTCATCCGCTCCGGTATATTGACTCAAGTCTTTTACATGGAAAAGGACCGGGGTTCGAAAATGATTGTTCCCAATAGTCAGCTCTGTACTTTGACCCTGGAGGTGCGGCTCCTTAACGGTCCCCTGATGGAGAAGAGGCCCCCACATACAGATGGCTAACCTTAATAATATTTTAGAAGGTCAGTGGAAGGAGGGGCGGGACTTTGCTCCGGAGCTTCTGAAGGCTAAAGAAGAATCAGACCGTAAGAACTATTCGGCCAAGCATGATATTCTTCGCAGGTTGATCAAGGAGAGCCCCCGAGAGTTCTTAATCGACTCGGAAGAGAACGGCATCTACGGTATTACGCACAGACCGTCCGGTTTCAAGATCCATTTACTCAAGGCTGTTACACCTCCCGAGTTGACACGGCCTCAGCCTAAGGAGCAGGACAAGGCTACTGTTCTTAACCGGATCATGAAGAAGCATTCGCGTCTCGGGACAAAGGAAGAGGTGGAGACGCTTTACCACGGCACTCCCACTGGCGGAATTGCGCAGTTTGAGCCGCGTCCGCACAAGTTGACGACCAAGCCAGCTATTTTCGCTACCTCGGATGAGAATCTCGCTCTTTCCATGGCGGTCCCCGCGACCGACGACGACTTGGCAATGGGGTACGAGGAAGACACGGATACGGGGAAGAGGGACTTCTATATTGATGAACTGCGGCCGGGTAAGCTGTCATTACTGGATGCACCTGCGTACCTATACGATCTCCCCGCGTCTACGTTTAGCCAACGCGGAGCCCATCCCGAGTTAATGCAGGATGAACGTATCAGCCATGCGCCTGTTACCCCGTCTCGGGTTCGGGAGATAAAAAACGTACTGCAAGAGCTGCGTAATCGAAACGTAACCATCCGGCCCTATGACGAGATCCCTGAAGAGAAGTGGGCCGAGGCTGCTCAAGTCGTTGGATCAAGCGACGTAGACAAGGCTACTGTTCTTAACCGGATCATGAAGAAGCATTCGCGTCTCGGGACAACGAAGCAGGAGGACGATGTTTATGTCCACAGTTCCGTACCCGCTGCTTCGCTTGATATGGTTAAGAAGCATGGTCTTCTCTCTTCGCAGGCTCTCTTGACTAACCCAGCAGCCCTCGCGTCTTTTTTAGACAGTCAAAAGGGAACGGATTGGGAAGTGGATGAGGAAGGCTTTAAGAAAAAAGTAGAAGAGAAGCTCAAGGATGACTTTTGGAATTCGTCCTACAGCGGCCCCAGTGTGTTTTTTGGTGAGCCTGACCCTGATAAAATTACAGACGTTCATCCTACGCGTATTACTAAGTCTGAGATGCTTCGTGTAAATCTCAGTAAGTTGCTGCGGGACCACCCTAAGACACGCATTGTAGGTTCGGAGCTTCATCCATACGACCCCGAGGGGCCAGAATACCAGGGACGGCACTACGATATAGATCTCGATAAGGTTAGAGAGTACGTCGCGACGGACCCGAAGGAATTGTGGAAGCATTATGACTCCCCGGAGGGCACTCATTATGCAAGCAACGTTCCACATGCACAGGTAATCACTCCTTCCGGGGGTGTTCCGCCAGAGTATCTGGAGTTTGCGGATACGCAAGAAGAGAAGCAGGACAAGGTTGCGCATGCTACCGATCGGCAGGGCTTGCTAAAAGCCGCTGAGACAAGCGCCTCAGAACAGGCTACCGTTCTGAACCGGATCATGAAGAAGCATTCTCGGGGTTTGAAACCGGACGTAAAATTACAACCGCATCAGCAGCGTGTCGTCGATGCTGCTGGCCCAGGTATACGTAAGTTGCTTTACCATGGATTAGGTAGCGGTAAAACACTGTCGGCTATTGCGGCCGCGGAGAAGACGCAGCAGCCGTATGGCGCGGTTGTTCCCGCCGCTCTGCGCCCGAACTTCGCCAAGGAGCAGGATAAGTTCACGGATAAGCAGCTTGCGTCGGATATCCAGAGTTACACGATGTTGGCGCGGGGTAAGAAGCCGGAGCATACGGGCACGGTCATTATGGATGAAGCACATCGATTGCGTAACCCGGATACCGAGCAGACGCGGGTGGCTAAGCAGTTAGCGGAGGCTACCGATCAGCTCTACCTACTTTCAGGGTCTCCTATAGTTAACGCTCCGGCAGACCTTGCGCCGTTAATGGAGATGTTGACGCAGGAGACAACGACACCCGAGGCATTCAATGAGAAGTACCTCAAGTCCACTCCGGTAACGCCTTCCTTGATAGATAGGTGGAAGGGCGTAACTCCTGGGGTAGTGCATGATATTAAAAACAAGAAGAAATTGCACGAGGCGTTACGGGGCAAGGTGGATTATCACGAGCCGGCTGAATCTCCTGTAGCTCGCGAGGAAGAGCGAATTGTTGTGGACATGAGTCCGGAACAGGAACAGCTTCATAATGAATTTTATGGCACGCTTCCTAGTTCTTTGCGTCGTAAGCTGGATATGCAATTTCCGTTGAGTAAGTCGGAACAGAGGAGTTTTCTGGCATTTCTCAGCGGCCCCCGGCAGGTAGCGTTATCTACAGCTCCGTGGCAGTCCGAAGAGGACCGGGCAAAGACGGGGTTGTCACAATCTCCCAAGTTACAGCGTGCTCTTTTTGAACTGGAGACGCAGATAGAAGAGGATCCTGAGTCCCGCGCTGTGGTGTTTTCTAATTTCATTGCCGCTGGCTTGGAGCCGTATGCTGCCGCGTTAGAGGATAAGAAGATTCCGTATGGGATATTTCACGGGGGGTTGAACGATAAGCAGCGCACAGAGCTTGTTAATAAATACAACGCGGGTGACTTGCGTGTATTGTTAATGGGCCCCTCTGGTGGCGAAGGTCTTTCTTTGGAGGGCACGAAGCTTATTCAGTTACTAGATCCGCACTGGAACGAGACCCGGTTGAACCAGGCAATTGGGCGCGGCATTCGTTATGACAGTCATAAACATCTCCCCGAAAAAGACCGTAAGGTTAAGGTTCAGAGATTTATTTCGCAATTACCTGAGAAAAAGCAGACAGGTCTGTTTGATATACTATCGATTCTAATGGGTCGTGGGAAGCCGTCTCGCGATGCCGCTGACGCCCATCTGGAGAATTACGCGCGGGATAAGCAACGTCTTAATGACAGGTTTCTGGCAGAGTTGAAGAATATAGGAACAGAGAAAGGCTCTGTGTCAAAGCAGGCGGCAGAAGAGCAATGGATCGGGGTTGATCTCGACGGCACCTTAGCTAAGTATCGGGGATGGAAAGGAGTTACCCACATCGGGGCTCCGATACCTTCGATGGTATCTCGTGTGAAGCGGTGGTTGCGGGAAGGCAAGGTTGTCAAGATATTTACCGCTCGGGCAGCTGGGGATGATGGTACGGCGCGCCGGGCTATCGAGAAGTGGTGTAAGACACATATCGGTAAAGTGTTACCGATAACGTGTGTCAAGGATAAGAATTGTGTACGGATTTGGGACGACAGGGCTGTAGGAGTTAAGTCTAATAAGGGCCGGCAGGTTAAACTAGAGTACGCCGATAAACTCGCTGCGGTTGTCAAAATAGCAAAGGCTAAATCAAAAGCACAGCAGCGGTTGTTTGGAATGGTACGCGCGGCGCAGAAGGGAGAAGATGTCGAATCCGATAAGATTCAGGAACTGGCTAAAAAGATCAGTCCTGAGGATGCCAGTGATTATGCGGGGACTAAGCATAAGGATCTTCCGGATAGTAAACGTAAGAAAAAGAAGAGTAAGGACAAAGAGGATAAAAGACCTTCTAACCGTAAACGTAAGAAAAAGAATAGTAAAGACAAAGAGGCATCGGTTAATGTCTTGGGTAATGTAGTAGCTATTTGTCTTGTAAACCATAGCTCTGCGCCGTAACTTAGCCGTAAACAATCGGCCTCGGCCGATAACCGGGAGGATATTTTCTTATGATTGACCGTGCACTATTAAATCGGGTTATGGGGTTTGCGGGTAAAGAAGCCTACGCACCCCCCGGGGCCGCAATGCCCCCGATGGATCCTGCTATGATGGGCGGTGGAATGCCGCCAGCACCCCAGGGAATGCCAATGGACCCCATGGCTGCCGGGGCTCCTCCGGGAATGCCCGGAATGCCGGGTGGAGGACCTCCTCCGGGAATGCCCGGAATGCCCGGAATGCCGGGTGGAGGTCCTCCTCCGGATCCCTCGATGGTAGGTGCACTTCCGCCGGATCCCGCGGCCGCGGGTATGGGCCCGAGTGACCCAAGCGCCGGGGCCCCTATCATGTTGGCTCAGGAAGACCTTATGGATCTCATTTCGATCGCCGCGCAGAGTCAGCAAGGCGGCGGTGAGATGCCGGTGGGTGAGGCTGGTATGCCGGGTATACCCCCGGAAGCCGAAGCTGCTGGGGCTGAAGAGGATGATCGGGTAACGAATAAAGAACTTGCTGCCCGTATCGATACTCTTGAGGACACGCTGGCGCAGATATCCTCAGTTATGGGAATTCAGCAGCCAGCGGTGGCAGGAGAGGCTTTGGGAATTGGTACCGGGTTTGAGCCTGTACCCCCCGAGGGCATGGGGGCTTTGATGCCTGACCCCTCGTTACCGGACGGTGGTCCGATGATGCCGGCATCGGTACCGGGGCCTGAAAAAATGGCAACGACAGCCGATGAGTTGCTTAACACGATACGCGCGTTGAATTCCTATACGTAGGTCATCATGTCAATTGATCCACTACTACTGACGACACCTATCGGAGCTGTCGTAGGGCTTGTGATAGCTAAGAAGGTGCTGAAGCCAGACGACCAGACAGTAGGTAATCTGACTATTGGCGCTGGGCTAGGAGCAGGAGCGGGGGCTCTTGCAGGTCAGTTTATTAAGGGCGAGCGGTTATCTATAGGGGATGTTACGGAAGAGGAACTCCGACAAAATATACGGCGTGATGCGCTGGGAACGCCTAGAAGAGGCACGCCGGCGGAGATTGCCGCGGTAGAAAAGCACACTCCCGGTGGGTTATTTCCAGGGATACCTGTTGAAAAAGGAAAAGGTGGGCTGGGTGAGCGATTTAAACATAATTTCGTTGCGCAGCCCGGGCATGCGGGAGCCGTGCAACAAGCAGCGTTCCATCGCGCTAATGTACAGGAACTATCTCGAACACTCAAATATAATAATACTTTAACCTCGGAACAGCAAAACAAGATACGCTCTAACATCACTGAACACCAGCGGATGGCAGATGAGCACAAAGACGACCTAGACCGTATCTGGAACCACCCTTGGCGGGGACCATCAAGGGCGGCGTGGGGTTCTCTCGTTAGCTACATACAAGACCAGTTCTGATGAGGTAGGTATGGCAACAACACTCGGTAAACTTTTGGTGGAAGAGGCGATCCCCGTGGATATGCGCGACAAGGAGAGGGTCTTCAATAAAAAGGGTAATGCAGACTTTTTTCAGAGGCTTGCTGAAGAGCACCCTGATGAGTATGCCGATGTGTTGCAACGTCTTTCCGATATCTCTCGAGCAGTAGCCACGGAATACGGAGGTATCGCCAGTTTGAAGTTACGGGATCTCAGACTGCCCCCTCGTACCAAGGAGTATCGGGGTAAACTGCGGGGTAAGGTTAAGGAGATCTCTCAGAGCACGGCGCTGACTGCGGAACAGAAGCAAGATAAGATAGTTACACTCGTACGAGCCGCGATGCCTAAAGCACAAGAGATGTTGGAGAAAGAACTCCGAGGTAGAGATAATGCCTATGGGGAGGGGATACAGCACGGCCTGAAGGGAAAGATGCAGCAACTCCGTCAGATCATGTTCGGGGACATGCTGGTCGCCGATCATAAGGGACGTCCGGTTCCGATACCGGGACTCCATGGCTATGGGGAGGGGGTGTCCCCCGAGGAATATTGGGCCGGGTCCTACGAGTCCCGTAGAGGATACTCCGATGTCCAGTTTGCAACCGCACAAACAGGCTTTCTGGGCAAACAGCTTGCTGTCATGGCTCAACGCGTAAAGGTGACGGGTGAGGACTGCGGCGCCCAGGATGTCGGCATTCGCGTCGATGGTAACGATCCCGAGATCTTGGGATCGGTTCTGGCAAGAGATACCAAAGGGGTGCCCTCGGGTACCGTAATTGGTAAGGAGCATCTCGCCGACCTACGAGGTAAGAATCCTCTTATCCGCTCTTTGTTGACCTGTCAGCAGGCCGAAGGGGTCTGTCAGCAATGTGCGGGACAACGGGATCAAAACAAATTTCCCCCTATGGGTGCTTTTATCGGAATCGATAGCGCCCGAGTTACATCCGAACCCTTGACACAACAATTAGGGTTAAGCGCTAAACACACTGGGGGAACATTCGGAGACGACGCTGATATATCGGGATTTGATGAAATTAATCAATTCGTACAGGTACCCGTAGTATTTAGATCTTCCGCGGTACTGGCTCCCGTAGAAGGCAAGGTACGTCATATTACTAAGGCATCCCAGGGAGGCCTTTACGCGCACATTGGGGATCAGCAGGTATACATTCCGACAACCCGAAGACTTTTGGTGAAGTCGGGGGATGATGTGGAGGCGGGTGACGTCTTAACGGACGGTACTCCCAGCCCAGCTGAGGTTGTCAAGCACAAGGGACTGGGGGAGGGAAGAGTATACTTCCAAAACGCATTTTCTAATGTTTTACGCCGTAACGGGGTGGGAACGCATCGTCGTAATGTCGAAGCGTTGTCTCGCGCGTTCTTTGGGCGTGTTAGAATCACAAACCCCGATGGAGTGTTGGGGTACCGTATTGATGATATCGTGCCTTATGGGGAGCTCCAGCGGGACTATAAACCCCGGTCAGGGGCGGAACATCGTAAACCTAATCGCAGTATAGGGTTGTTTTTAGAACGGCCCGTGCTTCATTATAGTATTGGAACACAGATAACGTCTAGAGTAGCTAAAGCATTGCAGGACGACGGAATCGAGAACGTTACGGTACACAAAGACGGCCCGGGGTTTGAGCCCTCAATTGTGAGAGCTATGGGACACCCTGGGCAGGATCCTGATTGGAAGGTGCAGTTAGGAGGCTTTGGAATCAAGAAGTCTCTTATGGAATCTGCTCGTATGGGGGCAACGAGTAAGAGTGATAATACCTCACCGATTCCCGCACTCATGGATCCGGCACGCTTGTAAAACCTATTTTTTTTGGATAACAATACAGTTACAACGGGACAACCTAAGGGACGATATAATGGCGGAGACATCCTTCGAACAAAAATTCGGGCAGCTTGTGGATGCTCAGATCAACGAGAAGCTTCCGTCTCTGGTGGATTATCGCGTTGGATTTCAGATAATCGATAAGGACGATGATGACACCCGAGCTGTGGGAGTTGCTGCATTTGTTCTCAACAACATCTGGCTGTACATCCCGGTCTTCTTTCTCAAGGGGGCTATTAAGGGGTTTGAGATTCTATACATTAAACAGCGCGATATCTTCGTGCCCTCTATGGATAATTGGGTCGCTGCTCTTAGTCAACGGGGGCTGTCTGTTATTGGTAAGCCTTTAGAGGAGGGCCGACAGGATAACCGGGAGCCGTTTTCTACTCCATCGAATACCGCTATTCAGAAGAGCGCGAGTAAATACGCTAGTGACGGTAACTCGTTAATAGATGAAGCTACGTGGAAGCAGCTGTGTCGACGTCTTGATGTCAACGATGTGGGTGCATATAGACCTCCGGACCTTTCAAGCGACATTCCCAATTTTGGTAAGAAGGCGGCCCGCGCTTTCTTGAATACCCTAGCTAATGAGCAGGGGTTTGCTAATGCCATGCTTCGATGCTATGACATCGACGCCGTAGAAAAGATTGCCAAAAGCGCGGCAGTTGTCGCGATAGAACCTGACGGGCCCTCTGAGGAGTCTGTGGAGTTTATCACGGATAAGTTGGCTAAGGATTTAAGTGATAAGGAACGTAACCTTGTTATTACCAACGGGGTCTATGTTAGGGATAATCGAGACGTGTTCTCACAGGTTTATCACGAAAACGTTGATACTTCTGTGTTACAGAATCCGACATGTCCCGGGATCTATGATATCCTGATGGCGGGTGGTGATAGGAAGACTTTTATTATTTTGTGCCCCACCGCTATCTCTGAGTGTAGTATTACGGATCGGCGGTTTAACAGCAACCTTGGGCGGCCCGTGGCGCTTATCGATATAAAGTCACCTAAGGCGTATATCAAGAAGAATAGCACTGAGGTTTTCTGTTCCCCTACGGCTACCGTGTCTCCGGAGGCGGTAAAAGGAATCCAGGGCGGACGTCAGGCTACTACGCAGGCGTTGAGTGCGCTGGATCGGGGTACTAAGGTGCTGCTGGTCCAGTCCCCTCAAATAGTGTTCGAGGTTTCAATTCTTAACCGTCGCCGTACCGGAGACGGGACTTCCGGTTTTCAGGTCACTGTCGAGAATCATCGGGGCTATGAGGATATGAGCATGGCTCCCATTATTCGGGGAGGGGATGCTGATAACACATCGGTGGTACTTGAGTTCGTCGACGCGGGACAGCGGTTGGCGCTGCAAAGCGGGGTTCTATACATTCCAGAAGGAACCCGGTATTTCACGTATCAGAGCTCGTGGAAAGCCGATGGCCGTGATAAGGTTAAACCCGGGGACTATGCTACTCAGTACACCCCCACAGAGTTGTCACTAGGGACCTCGGATACTGTACGTCAACAGATTTTCAAATCCGCAGGTATCCAGTATCTCACCATATATTCTTCCGGGCAGCTTGCTCAGATAGAAATAGGGGGTACTGACACTGGACTAATAGACAAGGTCGCGGCGGTACGGGAACTAACACTACGTCATGGAGTACACGCTGCTACGGCGCAGCAGTTACTGTCCCAGGCCAAGGCAGCTACTAATAACAAATGCGCGTTTTTTATCAAACACGCTGCCTCCTACGATACCGATGCTTACGGGGACGCCCGGGTGCCGTTTATGGGTGGACCTTCTCCTCGCGAAGGAGCTGGGATTGAATATGAGACACAGGCCTTGGATGGCCGACCGCTAACAGGACCTCGGGATTCCGACGGTACGATGTTACCGCATCAAGCCATACAGCAGGCGATGCATGCCTCTGAGGCAGGTATCAAGGAGGTCTTTGACGTTTCTGTACTTAAAGGACTTATCGATAGAGCCGATATCTCTGAGCTTCGTCGCGGCTATATTTCCGACATGGTTCGGGGAATGGACCGGGTTGGGCGGCTTCTTCTTCTGTTCTACTGGCACCAGGATGAGTTTGAAGAGCGTTACGGCAAAGATGATTTGCAGAAGTTGGAAGACACGTTGCGCGAGGTCTTCCAAAGTCAAGGTGATCTTATCCTGTTTCTCAAAGAGAAAACAGGGTATAGCCCAGATGAGTCTGAGGCTATGTTCGGAGCGCTGTCTGAGGACGTCGCTATATGAACCTTGTTCCACTCGAAGCCCTTACCCCCAACTATCTGCGGCACCCCGGGTGGAGATGGAACATTGCATTGCGTTGTTTTTCTGAACCCGGTCTCAGTATTGAGCAGGCAATGCGAGAGGGACGGGCTGCGGGAGATCAGTGGCTTGTAGAAGCTTGCAGGTTCTATAGCCAGCGAGAGGACATCGTTAATCAGAACCCTATGTACATGGCCAGATACCCCGCGATGTTTGAGGCCTATCTTCTGCACCGACATTCCGCCGCGGAGGGTGGATATCACTGGTTGCTCGAGGCGCTGCTGATGACAGATGCTAGCTATGAGCAGATCGCTAGTGTTTTTAACCCGCTCCACGGTGCAGAAACCGTAGAAATATACGCACGGGTATTCTTTGACATAGAGGTCTATCGGAAAAACCCCGGTAATATGTTGTGTACCGTTCTTGCCAATGCCGCGCGAACAACGGCGGCATACGTCGACACCGATTTTACGTGGAAAGTTTTAGCGCTTAGCCAAGGGTTTGACGCTTTTCAAGGCTTTATAGATTTTCTCACAGGTAGTCGGATGCCTACCCATCTCGCTGAGGAGATGAAAGCGATAACGGAGCATCGGCGGATTTATGCGAACTATCATACCACGTTGACATTGCGTAATGCTTTCAGACAAGAGGCGTTAACACTGGCATCGCAGGTGGATCAGAGGTATCGTATAGACAGGGATAAGGCGGGGCTGAGTTCTCAAGAACTTCCTCACATGGCTGCCAAGGAAATACTGGGTGCCCTGGAAGAAGCAATTACAGATCCGGGTGTTGAAGATAATATTAGAGAGAATCAGAGGTTTACAGAACCCGGAATATCGAGTAAGTTTATTCCCGACGATAAGTTGTGGGACCGCATGCACTCTCCGGGGACGGAAGCCAACAATGAAAAGTGAATACGCGTATTCACTTTTGGGGCACGTTCCCAGAAACTAAAGGAATGACAGTATGTCAATAGGACTCCAAGCGTACTTGCAGGGCTACATGCACGAGAAGTCGGGAGCAGACACAGGGCGGGGGCGTACCCAACTAATAAGCAGGCGGGACCCCAACCATGGCGTCGCTACCAACACTGTACCCAATACAACCTTTGGGGAAATATGGGGTGGCAAAGGATACAACCAGGCTGAGAGGGCTAAGGGCATTCCTTCCCCCATCACGCATGAAGATCTCTATCGCAGGTATGGACGGGTGCCTGATGGTTCTCTTTACAGTCGCGTTTACCCGTTTCAAAAAGGTGTTCAGGACGAATGGGAGATAAAAGAAAATGATAAAATCACGCGGGATGTGACGGATCGGATAACGGCGGCTAATAGGGCTGCGACCACAGGGAAACTGCAGGCTAGCGGGAAAAACAAAGGCCGCGGCGGACTCGCCGGCCTTCTGCGAGGGGCTGTAGAGAAGTCGTATAATGTGGTCAAGGCAGTCGGTACCGAACCGCGCCGCAAGCTTAAGACACTTGGGTGGACCCCTAAGCTTAATACCCAAAGAGGGTACGCGGGTGCGGAGCAGGATGCTGCGCTGTCTCAGAAGATTGAGGAGAGATACGGCGAACCCTTGTCCCAGGGAAAGAGGTAGAAAAGTGAATACGTATGCACAATTGGTAAACGCTCTTAGACACTAAAGGAATGACATTATGTCAATAGGACTACAAGCGTATCTGCAGGGCTACATGCACGAGAAGACAGCTAACCGTAAACCCGGGACAGGCACAGGCCGGGCGAGACGGGGATATGACACGCAGGATTTTGGCTGGGCAGAACAGCTAAATGCGGCCGCTAAGGCTGTACCGGGCGGTTTGTGGCAGGGCGTTAAGAACGTTGGCCACGGAGGCGGTATAGCCACAGATCGGGTCTTCTCTGGCGCGTGGAACCTCGCCAAGCGTTACGGAGAGGACTTCATGAAGGGCACTCCAGGTACCGCAGGTACCGCCGGTACCTCCGCAGATAAGACCCTCGAGCTCACGGCCGCGGATTTAAAAAGGCGCCGTGAGCTCGGGATAGGTATCGGGGCTGCCCCCAAACCCCACGTGATGATGGAAGCTGCTCCCACCGCGCAGGAAAGGATAGATGCAAGGAACGAGTATCTAGACCGCAATCGCGTAAGGCCCTCCAGGCGAGATCCAGCAAACCCATTCGTTACACAAATACCGGCTGATGACCCCCGCACTGAAAATTTAGCCACGAGTGAAAAGTGAATACATGTATGCACAATTGGAGACAGCCAAATGAATACGCTTAGTCCAGACGGGGAAAAGGCCCTGGTTACCGCGATCGAACAATCGATCCGGTTAACGCATGACGGTCTTTCTCCTAACGATGCAATTACTAAGGTGGCTCAGGATAACCAGTTTGGTCCCGAGCTTATCCGTCGAATGGCGGAGACCTTCAACAAAACTCTTTCTGTACACAAGTTCAAAACCGCGGGGGTTGATGACGATCGTGCCCAGGTTTTTGATCTTGCTGATGCGGGTGCCATTATCCAGAACATCTACGAGCCGTCAGAAAAGATCGCCTCGGCGTTTTCGTTACCCGTTGGCGATTTCTCAGAAGATGTCTTGTCGACCCCGGTAATGGAGAAGACGGCAAGGGCCGTTGACCCCGGTACCGTAGAGAGGCTGACCGCCCAGGCCCATATAGAGCAGGGGCATATCAGGAAAGGCATACAGGACCAGCTTAGGTTGGAGTCTCGGAAGTACAAGCTCGCTTTTGATAACGGGCTGGATGATCTTTGTGAGCACTGCGCGCCGTTATCGCCGCGGGCGTTTCAAAAGACAGCTCAGTTCATTGTCAACGGGTACCCGACTACGGGTCCCAACTTGCTCGCTATTGTAGTTTCCCGTACGACGCATGAGATCGGGGATATGGAGAAAACTGCAAATGCCGTGGTGTTTCCCCGCTTAGAGCCTTATCTCACCGTGTCGCGTATTTACGCTGCTGCTGAAAAGATGGCCGCGGCTGAAATAGCGCAGCGCGCTTTTAACAAGGAAGGTGAGGGGTTTGTTAGTAGCTTGGCCGCCAACGCCCTGGCAAACTTGGTACCGGTGTCCGAAGCTGTGGCAGACCTGCCGGGCACCGCCGGGTTAAAAAAAAAGCCTACTGACTTAGAAGAAGGTCTCTCACCTGAGTATTTCAACCGTATGAAGTCGCATGATGTCAAGCGTACCTTCACGATGCTGGCCCTTTATGACGACGAACTCAAGCAGTATGAATTTCCAGAGTTGATTAAGGCGTATAATGAGGCTGTACAGATCAATCCAGACGCTTACAAAAGCCCTCCCGTCGTTCGAAATCTGATGATCAAGAACCTGCAGAGCGTGGGGGTCAAGGATCCTTATGAGATCAAAGCCGAGCTTGATATAGCTAAGCTCATGAAGGAACCTTACACTAAGCGAGAAGATGATATAAAAATAGACAAGGTGCGCAAGGCTCTACTGGGAGCCCCGGAATCAGGTATTGACATACAGGACTCAGGTAGTAATTGGGAAGGAGTCAAAGGATTCTACAATACCATCAGCACGTACGCTCATAAGAGCGAAAAAGAGAAAAAGGAGCTACAGAAGGAGAAAGATAAAGAACTGAAAGAGCTGGCTAAGACTCAGAGCATGGACAGCAGAGTAACAGCCCTTACAGACCAGATATTGAAATACGCTCCGAAGGGTTCTCTTAATCAAGCCGGCGGCCAAGTTAAACTAAGGGCTGCTGTCATGGACTATTTGGCATCACAAGATGATGCATCGAAGTTGCCAACCGGGACAGGTAGTGCGACGGACGTCCTCACGCAAATGGGTTACCTATAATGATTACAAAACGTATAACACCTTCGGTATGGTTTAAGGACTGCCCGACAGCTACGCTATTGGATGTTCATGGCCAAGGTCCGGACGCAGCACAGATCCAGAAAATAGCGGCTTCTGACTTTATTCAAGCCGCGGATATTCGCCCGGAACCCGGGTACAGCTTCGTTCATCTCATAACGACAGGAGCTCAGGAGTTCTACGGCCCCAACAATAACGCCGACGGCTTTAACGAAAAGGCCGCGGAATTTGAGGCCCCGGCGTACTGGCGCACCGGTAAACCCCACACCATACAGCTTCGCGATGGTTTATCCGGTTTCCATAATACCTTTATGAAATACGGTTCGGTGTACCGGGAGCACAATAATTCTAAGAAAGGCGGTAGGCCCCAAGGCGATATCGTACTTGAGGCGTATAATCCCCGTATGCATCGAGGAGAGCTTGTCGTTAAGCTCAATAACGATAAATGGGCTTCGGAGATCCAGAAGCTAGCAACCGGGGATCCCGTGTTCTGGTCAATGGGCTGCGGAGTTCCTTATGATATCTGTACGATGTGTTTGAAGCAGGCGGCCACGAAGCGGGATTACTGCGACCACATCAAGTATAGAAAGTTGGAGATGACTAAAGAGGGTCGTCAGATCTATGTCATTAACGACCAGCCGCATTTCCACGACATATCGAGGGTTAGCGTTCCAGCTGATCGCATAGCGTTTGCGTTGGCCAAGGTAGCGGGAGAGCTTAGTGTAGATGAGCTCGAGACACCTCCGATGTGGTTACCGCTATCTGTTATTGAAAAGGTAGGGTCTAACCGAGAGCTCGTATACGCGGGTATCTTGAATAAACTTGCCGAGCATGAAAAACGTATCTTGGCACAAGGGCTTAGTCCAGATGAATCTAATATTGCCGACGCTTTCGGATCTCATCTCGATGATGAAACGATTAAAGAGCTTGACAAATACCCTGTAGGAGATACTTTGTCAGCACTGAAGGAAAAGAATGTGATGTTACCACCGGACGCTTTCGTCCGTATAGTACTTAAAAGACCGCAGTCAGCAAATACCGATTCTGCGGGAATTTGCGAGTGTTTAAGGAATGTTTTTTCGAGTATGCAAAGTCAAGGAGACAGCGATGCTATTTCTGACGCTTCTTATACTCCCCATGATTCCCAACACTGGCAAGGGCTGGATGATAAGGCTGAGAGCCTTAAGGAACAATTTTCTGTAGAGGATGAGCCGGTAAGCCGAAGAATCGTAGTAATTGCGATAAAAGGCAAACCGGGACATAGTAAACGGGCAATGAATCTTGTTGAGTCGACCGTGAACGCTGAGTCCGAAATTCTGGCGCGTGAATACGCGAAATACCAGATTTCATTCCTGGCTGGCGTAGATGGGGCGGACAAGTACGCGCACCGTGTAGCGGTACACAACCAAACCGTAAGGTAGCCGAGGAGGCAACAAGATGAGTAAGCAAACAAGTGTGCAACAGAGCGTGGACATGATTTCCGAGTTTCTCGGTCCGATCCGCGCCCAGGCACAGAAGGAAGCCGAAGCTGCTTCTTTCAAAGACACTGCGTCGACAACACAAACCAGCTTGGGTAATGAACAGTCCCAGGCCGCCAAGGACTCGGGATCCACTGCTCCGGATGAAAAGCCGAACAGTGCTGCCGATGGCCAGCAGGCGTCGGATACGCAGGGTCCTCAGACACTGGCTTCCGATGAGGAAGTTGAAGCGGGCAATATCGGTCCGGTAAGTGAGCAAGAGATTAGTCAGGAACAGAAGATGGCTCGTGCATCACGTCTCGGCAACGAGATTCTGTATCAACTCGAGGCTTCTCTGGATAAGCGTGCCACAGGAGGTAGTAAGAAACCTTCGTCCCAGGAGGGGCCCTATATCCCCAATAGCGCCGATTCCGATGTCGAAGAAGAGGACGGTGATAAACTCGCCGCTGAAATGAACCCTGTGATGCTGCAGCTGGCGAAGACCGCCGGCGATGCCGCGCAGGAGTTCTACGAGGGCTACCTGTCTGGTATGGTCAAGCGCGCTCAGGATGAAATCGAAGTCGAAACTTCGGTTCCCGCGAGTGTTCTTAAACAGGCCGGTGGCGTACGCGCCCTCCTCGACAAAGTTGCCGAGGAAACCCCTGAAGCCGTGCTTCCCGAAGGCGTGCTTCCCGAAGGCGTAGAGATACCCCCGGAAGTGCTGGAAGAGGGTGCTGGTCCGGTGGGAGATATTCCCGCAGAGGGCGAGGTTGCAGGATTGACGGAAGACGCCGACGTGTCCGAAGAGGACCTCGAGGCTATTGGAGCTCAGCTTGAAGAAGCTGGTGTGACCCCTGAAGAATTGCAACAGGCCATCGAAGACGTTGCGGCACTACAGGAAGCCGGGGTTTCTCCCGAGGAACTGGCAGCAGCGTTAAGCGGTGAATCCGAAGGCGGCGCCGCCGGGGAAGTTCCCGCGGATGTAGTTCCTGAGGAGGTACTGGAACCCGAAGCTAAAGAAGCTTCGGATCAGACCCTCTCAAAAATCAATGAAATACTAAACCGGTAACCTTCGGCGTAACCCAGGAGATCCTAAAAGATGCAATATCAAGCAACAACGGACATCGCGCCGGAGACCGCGGAAAAGATTGCAACGTTTATCGGAGAGACCGATTCGTTGCTTCAAGAGCTGCGGCACGAGCGTGACACTCTTATTAACAAAGTAGCATCCCTGCAGAAGGCGGGACGCTGCGATGATCATAATTATGACGGCGAGGGTTCTTGCCCTGAGTGCGACGGATCTGTTAAATCTGTTAAACAGGTAGAGGCTTCGTATGCGGCGGGACCGGAGCGTTCAGTGGTGGAGACTACGGTCGACCACCTTGTTGACGCTAAGTTCCTAAAGCAGGCGGACCGGGAACAAGCCGTTATAGCAATTCTTGATGACCCTGCGACAGCCCTGCTGAGCTTTTGTGACAAGCTGGCGGCGCGGCGGTGCGAATCGGAAGCGGCAGTAATGCCGAAACTCGGACATGCTGTGGATGGGATCCTGGAGTCAGATTCTGCGCTTTCGCGGGAATCAGACAAGGCTTTCGAACACCGCTTCAACGCTTTGTCATAGAGCCCTTAGGGTATCAAGTACAAAGCAAAAACATTACTATTAAGGGAGTAAAGGATTATGGCTTCTCCAGGTCAAAATTACGACCACCTACTCGATCCTATCAGCGGTTACGACGGTATGCATGACCTGCAATTCCGTGGCTCTGTTGAGTCGACCGAGGATAATCATCGTGGTTCATTGATGTCGTTGAACGCTAACGGCAATGTCCAACCGGGCATGTCGACAGTCAATGCGATGCCAATGTGGGCTATAAACGCCTCCGATGATCTAGATGTTGCTGGAGGTACGGCGTGGGGCGCAGGGGCACAGCCCTTGTATCGCGCCGACTCTGGAAATATCGCTGGACAGACTCTTGCGACTGACAACACCACGGTGTTGCGTCGTCAGGTTGCCTGTTTTGTCGCTACTGGTGGCTACGAACTCGTTACTACTGAGTTCAACCCCAGTTCCAACTATCAAGAGAATAATCCGCTGGTATCCTACACGGTTGTCGGCGGCGAAGCTACGGATTCACGACCGAAAGGCTGGGTAGATGTAACTGCCCTGCATGCCGGTGAAACCGTCCCGCTGGACGAGACTATTGTTGGTGTCGTTTCGCGTGTCAACACGGCTCTTGGCTCCGGTATTCGCAAAGAAGTATACAACCAGAGCGTAATTCAGTTCTGGCCGGTGTACCTACCGGCCCGTCTCGCGTAATAGCGATCTGAGCTGAGTTGTATAATGGGTGTATAACTAAAGGAGACACACACCATGTTGAACGCTGATGTAAGAAGTAGGAACGAGAATGTTATTAACAGTCTTCGTTCCGATGACCCCATGATTAGTAAGGAAGCGCAGGAAGGAGTCAATGACTACCTGCGTCTCCGGGCTCGTGAGGATGGATTCGCTCGCCGTATCCAGCCGCCGATTCCGGTTACTCCTGCTGATCTTGATCGCCAGGTTGACACTGTCAAGCCGGTGATCGTGAAAGACGTGGAGCCTGACACCCCGGCCGCCTATGGCGTGCCGTTCGGTGCTGTCCCCATGAACCATTACATCGACGCGCCTCGTTACCGCGTGATGTTTGACCGTGTGATGAGCCATCGGTTCATTGCTGACGTCGCCAACCTGCTGACCTATGACATGGACATCCGTCAGATCTTCAATGATCTGATGCTGAAGGACATCCTCGCTGAGGAAGACCGGAAGTATATGGCGGTTGTTAACACTGTTGTCGGTCCGCAGTATGAAGGCACCAACACTAATAACCAGGCAGCGGTAAACCCTCGGGTGGACGAAGTCGGGGCTGTTGGTAACATCACAGTCGGTCCGATGTCACGGGCTAGTTTGGCACATTCGATGAAGGGCTTGCCCTCCACGAATCGCCATCTGAACCCGGCAGTCGGTCTTATTAATAACATCACCATCTGGGATATTGTGGCACTTGACCGCACCGAGATCGGTGGTGATCTCGCCGAAGAGTTGTTCCGCAATGGCTTTGCCGAAAGGCAGGTCATGGGTTTGCGTTGGTTTATCACGATTAAGACGGACCTGGTCCCGACAAACGTGGTTTATCACTTCGCAGCTCCGAAACAGCTTGGTGACTTCTACACATTCGAAGATGTCACCGTTTCGACGAAGCACGAGAACTACCTCTGGGAAATGTTCTGCTACGAGATGATTGGCGCTACTGTGAAGAACAGTGGCGGTTGTTGCCGTAGTGAGTTCATCAATCCTGCGAGTGTTGAATGGGATGATATAGCGTAACGGCATTGCCGTCGCCGTACTATTCCTACGGTTCCAGCGGGGGCTCGGGGTCCGCCCCGGGCCCCCGCTTTTTTTTATACTTGGAGTAAAAAACAAGGAGTCCCTGATGAGCACAGTGTTTGCAAAAACAAAGATCACGAATATGACTAAGTCGGCGCGTCTTCTGCGCTGGGTTAATGGAGGGGGAGAATACCTCTCCGCCAACGGAACGCCGGGGGATACCGTCATTTCCGATGGTCTGTACCCTTCGGCATGTAAAGCCGATATACAACGTCCGTCCGCATACTACGATGTCGAGCAGGGTCTCGTCAAGGTTGAACTGATTACTAATCTACCAGGCCGGGCGCCTACAGCGGACGAGCTGTCGAATACCAAGCCCCAGCGGGCGTTACAGCGCCCTGTTGCACCGACCCCTGTGGATACTGAACCACCGAAGACGGATGAGAGATGGAATACCGGAAAGGGTATTGAGTCCATGAAGCCGAAACCCATTACGTTACCGGGCCATGATGAGGCACTTACGGAACCCGGTCCCAAGGATAAAGCTATTTTTGCCGACGGTCCTTCTATAGAGACCCCCGAGGCCCCGGCTGAAACACCTGAGCCAGTTGTTGCGGCCCCGGCGAAGAAGAAGCGTCGGAAGGCGGCGACAAAATCATAGAGGATCACGGTCCTCGAACTCTTAGAGGAGATTACCTATGATCGATCAACTTGATCGTTCCCACAAGGGGGGCCCGTCTGGGACCTCCACGGTGACTACAACGGGTTCCGTTATTGCAGTAGCAGACACCGGTAATCGTCGCCGGTATCTGTTTTTGAAGGCGGATCCTAACAATACAGAGGTCATTACGTTGAAGCTGCATGCTGAGGACGCCGCGGTGCATCTCCAGGGTATTACATTATACCCTGGAGATTTCCAGGAGTTTACCATGTCGTCGATGTACTACGGACCAATCCGTGCTATTGTAAATGCAGGTACCGAGCAGCTGCAGTGGCACGAAGGTCAGTAAGGTTCCCGGTAGTCCAAGTATGAAAAGTGAATACGCGTATTCACTTTTGAGAATAGTATATACAGGTAAATCTTAGGAGCTTATATGCCACACGGGAGTACACGGTTATCAATCGCAGGGGCGGCCACACGGGTTAAGACTATTGCGCGGGCTGTCGCGGATTCTAATCAAGCCCTTACCGGCGTGCCGGCCGGCAGCATAGACGGCGTGGGATCCTGGGTGGCTTCCCAAGTTATTCTGCTCACGGGACAGACTGATGCTTCCGAGAACGGGCTTTGGCGGGTTTCTTCGGGAGCCTGGGCGCGTACCTCAGATCTTTCCACCGGTCGGGCTGCCGAGGGTGCGAGTGCCTTTGTTGGTGAGGGGACTGCCCACGGTAACAAGTCGTGGCAGTGCACTAACGACTCTTCTGACGATATTGTAGGTACCGATGATTTGGTCTGGGTGGCGGGGGCGTCCGCCTACATCCATCCTACCTCGGCGGGCAATAAGCACGTTCCGGCAGGCGGCGCAGCTGATCAAGTCTTAACGTACGATTCAGCCGGTACAGCGGTGTGGGCGGCTGCACCGTCCGTATCCACGCGAGCGAACGTGTTGCTGCGTATGCTGCGAGATCTTAAGAACTCCAACTACGTCATGCACGAACAAGTAAATATATTCGCCGACGAATACGCCGACGAATCAGACACGGACGCAGCAACGACCACCGCCCCATACGACTCGATAAATGACGGCTATAGCAACTCGGCCATCGCGGCGGCGGAACAAGCGCTTTCGTACTCGCCCACCACGCAAAAATTTGGCAACGATAGCGGAACCTATGTTGACCAAGTATCGCAGGGATTTCAGATCGCGACAGGACAGACAATATCGTCCGCGACTATAAAATATTATTACAAGATCGGCTCCCCCGGATCGGTCGAAATGAGGATCGAAACAGACAACGCGGGCGAACCGTCTGGAACATTAGCAGACGCGGCATTGACTGTTGATATCGGCGCTCCGGCAAGCTGGTCGGCTTTTACGGGAACGTTTGCGACACCCGCGGCGCTACTCGCCTCGACTCAATACCACCTCGTTTTGAAGCTCGCGAGTGATCCGGGCACGGGCAACCATGTCACGTTGTACGGCAACAGTGCCAACAGCTACGCGGACGGAATAGCCGCATACAGGACAGGCGCGGCGTGGGCAGCTACGACGGGCGTTTTGGATTTGTTTTTTGCTGTCAATTATACACTCGCATCCGTGCAGGTACAGAGTGACGCGCACACAGCAGCATCATCGACTGGACGATGTGTCCTGATCAGCTACGCAACGCTGGGGACGGGTACGATTACATACGCAGTATCACGGGACGGTGGCACGACGTTTACGACTGCAACGATGACGACGCTACCGGTCGATGCTGGCATATCATACACGCAGTTTTACTCCGATGTGGATATATCGGCACAGCCTGCGGGTACTGCGATGAAAATTCGAGCAACAATAACCGGCGATGCAAAGCTATACGGATGGGGGCTGGACTACAATGCCTGAGCTAATTGACATGACGCAATACCCCGACAGGGATGAACACGAACCGTACTATATCGCGCTCGTAAAAATGAACGCGGTTATTACCGAAGCAGCGTCCCCGACGTTGGCGGCGGAGAATACTAGACGAACGCAACTGGCCGGGTTAGTAGAGGGTGCAGCGGGAACTCCAGCGGCTGAGTTGGTTAGTGCGCTTTTTCGGCACTACAAAGAAGAGGCTGCAGAGTATATACAGATCGGCGGGTCGGTGCTTGCGGACGCGGTAAACGCAGAAACAGACATCACCGTGCAGGGATATTTAGATACAGTAATGAGCGACGACCCCGGGGACACTGTACGAGCCCGGATACTGGACCGGATCACTCCGGATATATCGTAGAGAGTTCATAGCACCCGGATTGGGAAAATAGTGTGGCGATAAACGAGAAACCAGCAGGGGAAGAAAATGAAGAAAACAATACTATTAGTGCTAGTGATGTTAAGTGCGGGATGTGCGACTGTCACACTACCGATGGCGGACGGAGACAAGGGCGAGGTGATGACGTTCAAGGGCTTCGCCAGCACGATGATCGTGACCGTACCCGGCGGTGTCGACGGCGAGGGTAATGTAGTTGCAGATAAAGAAGTGGAAATCAATGCTCACGCAATGGAAGGTCCGTTGCTTCAAGGTCTGAAAGCAATTGCGCCTTACATTGCCATTATAGGAGCTAACTAATGTCTTTCGTTAAATACAACCCGACATGGGGTCTCGATACGTTCCTGACCCTGGACGCGCAGGGAAATATTCTTAAGCCGCCAGGTTTTCCAGACTACGACCCCAGTGTAGATTGGTGCGGGCCGGAGAATAATCCTCGTCTCTCAAGCATGATACCTGATGAAATTATGGGCGTGTCTGTGGGGATAGCCGGGTATAGGCATGATCTGGGGTACGCCACACCAAAGAAGCTACGGCGTAAATGGTGTAAAAGTCAGTATGTGTGGCGTCTGTTGTGCGACAAGAGATTTCTCTCAGACATTAAGGCGCTGTTGGCGCGGTCGACTTTGAAAAAGGCAGATCTAAAGATGGCGAAGGGATTCGCAAGGCTTTATTATTGGAGTGTTCGTTTTGGTGGGGGTAAGCATTGTGTCCGTTAGTAGGATGAATGAGATCGTAGCTACTTCTAACTTCTCGACTTCTCTGGACAACGCAGGTTTATTGAATATGCCCTCCACGGAGTAGTACATGCCTTTCCCAGATATATGTGTCGAGGATCGTGAGAGCTGTCCTAATGAATGGCGTACTTTAAGGTATAGCCAGTCTACATGCGGGTCCCAGCAGTTCCAAGTTAGAGATAGAGACGGCGTACCTATAGACCTTACGGATAGGGATGTCGTGTTGTTGATGCGGCAGCACATCGACAATTCCCAGCTCTACCTTGGTATCTTCGGTACCGTAGACGATGCCTCTGACGGCATTGTAACGATCACGATGGCAGAGGAAGATAGTCACGGCGCGGGTCTATACATCGGCGAGATTTCGGTACAGAGGAAACAAATTACAGATTCCAGCAGCTCCGCCGCCTGTGATGTATTCCATCGCCTGCCTTGCTACGTCGAGATAACTGAGAATCTCGAGGTCGCTAATGTTGCGCGCTACAGGACCATGAGTATAGCGGAGATCAGGTTAGCGATAAGAGATAAATGTTCGGAAGACAATTTTCTACTAGATAACATCGAGTTCACGGATACCGAGATAGCCTGGGCGATTACACGACCCGTTGATTACTGGAACGAAGCTCTACCCCCGTTGGGACGAACTCATACCTACTCTACGGCTACATTCCCGTTTAGGTATAACTGGCTATCCGGTGCGGTAGGCGAGCTTCTTTTGTTAGCCGCGCATCACTACCGCAGAAATAATTTTAGGTACCAGGCCGGGGGAGTAGCTGTTGACGACAAGGCTGTCGCGGACACATACGAGGCTACGGGCCGGGATATGATACAGCAGTACCGGGGCTGGGTGGCAGCGCAGAAACGATCTCTCAATGTCGGACAGGCTTACGCTTCGACATCAATAGATGCGTACGGTTAATGAGTACATCGATTCCAGCACGAATATTTACTTTCACTTCTGTTGAGGTCTACCTGACCCCAGAGAATGAAAAGATTGTGGAGTGGAATGTCAATTCGAGGTTTGAGTTTAAGACTTCTACGGTTGTATTCCATGTAGAGATCGCACGATCTGCCGGGGAGTGGACACGGATAACGACGGTACCGATAGAGGACGCCTGTGTGTTCCTGGACACCGATCAGCATCGGTGTGGTATAGATTCCGATACCTACTACCGAGTTGTAGCCGATGACGGCACCTGTGAGTATCCCAGCCATCCCGCGCACACTATGGGTGACATGCCTCGACATGATCGGGTGATGGCTCGGGAAATCCTGCGTAAAGAGTATCTGAGGATGCGGAAAACATCCGCGGGTACTCTGGGTCAGCTATTGCGACGACGAGAGCACGGAGTTAGGTGTACGAGCTGTGTGGACTTCGATCTAGACGAGCCCGTTGGGTCCTTCTGCACCGAGTGCTACGGTACCGGTTTTAAGCGCGGCTACTACAACGCTATTCCGTATTATATGGATGTCTCAGTGAGTAGCTCTCAAAAAGATGTTAGAGCTCCAATGGGCTTACAGGATAATCAATCTAAACTGGCGAGATGTGTTGCTTTTCCTCGAATAAGCACTTATGATATATGGGTACATACTTCGGCGAATATGCGGTTTGTTATTAGGGAAGTGTCTTCAGCCGCAGAGATGAGAAGCATTCCTTTAGTATACAGGGTACAGATTAGACCTCTCCCGGGATCCGATATTGTGTATCAGGTGCCAATGGACCAGACCGAGAACGTACCTGTGGATTGTGTGGCGGATACGGAGTCGGGGTGGCGCCAAGGCATTGCACATGATGAAGTGTTCTAATTTGACGTGGTAAACCCCTATGCATCGGGTACATTAGCTATAATGGAAACTATGATAGAAAAAGAAGCTGTAGCTGCCGTTGGAAGGATCATTCGACAACGGCAGGGTCCTTGGGGCGCGCCGAGTAAGACATCCGCGCCGAGTAAGACATCCGCGCCGAGTAAGACATCCGCAGCCTGGGACAGAGTGAAAAAGTTTTTTGCCGGGGTATACAAAGATTCTCCCAAAGTCAAGGCGTGGAAGGGCGATCCAAACACACCCCCCGGCTTTCTCGACAAACATAAGGCTAAAATTACCGGCGTCGGGACCGCCGGCGCGGCGGTGGGCATTGGTGCGTATACCGTCCCCGGCATAGCAGATTGGGTGCTCGCCGATGATGCGACAAACCATGCGGACCTTCCCGCGGCGCCAGAGGGCATGTCTACGGAATTAAACCCTTCTCTTACCGGCGGACAGAGCGCACTAATTGGAGGGGCTGTCGGGGGACTGGGGTCTTTGCTCTACGGCACACTCGCGGATAAGCCGGATCTCCGCCGGGATGTTATCTATACTTTACTCGGGGGAGCCGCGGGGGGTGCGTATCATCTTCTTTCGTCCCAGAAGGCCGGGGCTAATGCAAACTCTATTAAAATCAATGCCCGGACTGCTACGCTGGATAAAGAAGCGGTATTGCTCACGCTCGCGGGGCTTGCTGCCGCCGGGAAAGTCGTCGGAGCGGGAACTATGCTCGCGATGGTTGGATCAATGCTCTATTCAAATAGGCAAGTAAGTAATCAGCAGAAGCAGACCGAACGGCACGCTGCCGTCATTGGAGACCAGATACAACGGCACGCTGGGGATCGCCAGCGTCTGCACAACGAAGCCATGGAGGAGTATAGGGGATTGCAGCAGAGTCAACTTGCTCTTAGTCAATCGCAAGATAAGCTCCGCCGGGGGGCTGGCGGTGCGCTTGCCGGCGGTGCCGTGGGAGGACTGGTATCCAACATCGCGGGTAAGGCCATGGATAGAGAAAGTCTGAAGCGGGACATTTTAGCAACGATAGGCGGCGCCGCAATAGGCGGTACAGTGGGTGTAATGTCCGGCGATCCACGGCTTATCCCGGATTGGGCTAGGTCAGCTGCAGACACAGTACGGTCGTCAGTCTCGGATAGATTGTCACCAAAGGTGTAGGATGAGGGCTCATGAATACGTTTGCGGAACCAGCATGGGGGATACCTCAGGAGGCTTTGGAACCCTGCAGTTCGTTTTATCTCGGGGGGCCAAGTCCTTTCTTGTTGTCTGGTGTATTTTTGCGTTTGCTGCAGTATCATTTCTCCCATGCCGACAATATAGAGGAACCCTTACTACAGGAATACATTTGGACACCGAGTACAGGGGACTGCATAGCGGAAGAGACTACGGATTCCGAAGGGGCATCGCAAATTATACCGGGGAGTCGTATACAGATCAGACCGTCTTACAGTATGAGAGGACCGGCGAACCAACAACCAGCGTTGTATGTGAAGAGGGGCGCGTTCTCCAACGAGAGGATTTCTTTCCAGGATGCTTCTCTACCGGGACGCAATCGATCGGGTATCTACGAAGGCATGGAATACCAGACCAATATTCGGGGAAACCACAGTATAATTTGTACGGGGGGTACGGGGGCGGAGGCCGAGCTTTTGGGACAGGAGATTTTCTTTCGAATGCTACATTACCAACCTATAATCAAAAAAGATTTTCACCTAGGAACCCTGATGACGACAGGGGTGAGCGAACCACGTCAACGACAAGAAACATCAAAGGCCTCGTTTTATACCATAGTTGGGTTAGATTGGGCTTACGTATACAAATGGTTGGTAATTCCAGAATCCCCCGTGATCAAACGAGTTGCTTTCGAGTTCCGATAAGTGTAACAACAAGGAGAACAGTATGCCTTACGTAGAGCCAAGACGGCAGATTTTCCAAGAATTTGAGGAGGCCCAAGCTCAAGGGGCCGCGCCTCTATTTGCGTGCTGCATTGGCCCTCTCTACGCTCTTCATCGCTATGAAGTCGCAGACGAGAAGGCCCTTGTAGGCGATTACAATGAAGTCACCCCCACAGTAGAGGTTAATTGGCCCGACCACGTAGCCGGTGCCAATATCGATCTTACTGGGGCTCGGGTAGTCATTGAAGACACCCGTATGAGGTACTACTCCGGAACCGCTAATAGCGAACTGAAGACCGATAACGGAAATAAGATATATACTTCCGCGGTTCTCGCTACAAATGCTTACGCGTCACGTAATGCCTCCTTCGGTAATCGGGATGTCGCCGTGGGCGACTGGGCCCGCGTATACTGGGTGGACGGCGCTACAGAACATGAGTATTACACTCAGATAACTGCGTTGGAAGCCAATGTCATCGCAGGGTCCGCTGCACCGGTAAGTAGTCCTTTCCGCGAAGCCGGGTTTACCTCGACTTCTACAACGGTTCACGCCACTGAATTAACTGCTAGCCCGACGTATTACGATACCACGTACGTCGCTACGGCTTACAACGGACTCGTCGACGGATATCCTCAGGATGTGTACACCGTTCAGGTTATGGCTAAGGGTGCCGGCGGTACAGGGACGCTTGATGGTACGCAGCTGAGAATTACCAGTGCTGGTAACGATACAGCTAAGACACTGACTTTGGGTACTGACGTGGCATGGGCCTCCAATAAGTACACGGTTCCTCTGGGAGACCGCGGTGCTAATTTCGAGCTGACCGTTCACGCCACGAATAGTGATGATGTCACCGTAGGAGCTACCTGGACCATTGAGGTCGCACAGCTCTACGCTCAGGTTGACGTTACCAATACCGCGGAATGGCAGGCTTTAGGTAATCCTAATTATAACGGCGCGACAAATACGAAATATATCATCACCGTTATTACCGGCGGTACGTCGGATCCAGCATCCGCGACTGCGGGAACTGTCCGGGTACATTATCGTACTAACAATGGTGCAGACACCGAGGGCTATCTCGATGTTCCGGCCGCTGCTTTCGCGGTCGCTACAGAGGCCGATTATTCCATTGGTATACGCAATGTGAAACTCCGGTTCTACAAGGGCGAGCAATTCAGTACCGGGGGTATTTGGTCCTTTGCGATGAATGCGCCGACAGACGGTGAGATTAAGACGTTAGTGCTTAACGATAGTCTACCGGCGGATAAGGGTGCTAATTTCTCGGGGTCTGGTCCTAATATGGATCTTAACCTGCATGTTAATACCACCGTCGATTTCCCCGATGACTATATAACGTTTGCGCAGGCCTCTATCACTACGAGCTCGAGTGCTCAGATTCTCGACGATCTCCTGGGTACGGAAACGCTTAAGCCCTTAATCGGCGGTAGGATGTACGCTGATTACCGTGAATTGCGTACCGATTTATCGGGAAGCATCAGTACCGTTTCTACGGAAACCGCACGACTCGCTGCGCTGGGCCCGAACTCCGTAGAGAACCCCTTGGGTAAAGCGGTGTATCATGCTCAAGCCGAGGGTGAATATATCAATGCGGTGTATTACGTCGCTACCGATACGGATGACGCAGCAGGGCACCAAGAAGCTCTGGACCTTCTCACCGAGAATGATGAGATCTACAGTCTGGTACCGCTGACTACTGATGCGGCTATTAAGGAACTGTATCGCGCTCATGTTATCGAAAGGAGCAATTCAACTAATAATCAGTGGAGAATCGCTTGGTTAGGCAACGACGCCGATCAAATCATCGATGTCTACACCGAGTTGTCCAATAGTAATGATCTCGAAGGTACCGTGGACATCTATCCGGTGGGCACGTATCGCGAGCTTAATGCTACGGGATCGCTGTTCTCGACCAACGGAGTACGTACCGGAGATACCGTACGGATAAATTACGCTACCAGTGCTAGTGGTGTAGTTACCTACGATAGTTACACGGTAGATCGGGTGAACCGAGAAGACCAGCTTGTTCTGGTCGAAGATCTCGGGGGTCCCATTGCCGTAGCAGTGAAGTTCGAAATCTGGCGTAATCAAAGTAAAGCTGATTTCTCAACCTCGCTGGGTGCCGCAGCTGCGGTATTCAATAACCGGCGCGTTGTCTGTACCTGGGGCGACAATCCCGTGGACTCAGATAACACCGCGATAGAGATGTACTATCTTGCTGCAGCCCTTGCGGGCCAGAGAGCGGGTGTACCTCCACATGCGCCTATGACTCAGCTGGATCTTGTTAGTATTTTGCTGGACCCGGTACAGAAGTTTTCACGGGATCAGCTCAATATCATTGCCAGCGGGGGTATCTGGATCGTGAACAAAGAGTTCAGCGGCCGAGTATACTCGAGACATCAGGTGACTTCGATTACGGACCCCGATGACTTTTTGAAACGGGAACAGTCGAAGACTACGAACCTGGATCATATTAGTCGGGATTTCTTTACGGCAACCGCGGGGATCTTCGGGCAGGCCAACATTTCTGACGAATCGCTATCGCTGATCAGTCAGCGTATCACGAATACAATCGAGTTGATTTCGAATCGAACGTATTCGGCCAAGATCGGTCCACAGATGCTGGACGCCTCCATTCTTCGATTGGAGCGTGACCCCGTACTCAGGGATACCGTGATTGTCGAAATCAACCCGGCGTTACCGGATCCCCTCAACAACTTGCCCATTACATTCCGGGTAACATAAACAGGAGAACATCCAGATGGCTGGAAATAATCGAGATGTATTCGGGATCGATAGTCGCATCGGCGGCGCCTGGTCTCTGGATGGTGCCGTTATAGAAATTGAGGACGGTGATCGCCTCGTCGTAACCTCGGTAGACATAACATATGCACGCCGTAGTCAGAAGTTTTCACCGCTCAACCAGCCCCATAAATACCTTGCCGTTGGCGAGGCCGATGGGGGTTTGGAACTCGGTTTGATTATCGGCCCGCACGCTGCAATCAAAGGCTTCCTTCGTCGTTACAGCGATCCCTGTAGACTCAAGGAAAATACTGTTACTATCAAACCCACTGGTTTGCGGTACAGTGCGACGGGCGGGGACTGCAAATCTAAGTTTGCTGAGATCACGTTTGTCTGCACTGGAGCGCTTATCAACACTCTTCGCATCTCAGTACGGCAGAGTGGTGGTGCCCTAACCATCATCAACGCCGGTATCGGGATGCAGTTCATTGCATTGAAGGTGGGTCCTGATGAGGTCGGTAATGCAGGCGCCAACGCAGGTGCTGGAGCGGTCGAAGCCGCGTAAGGAGACACCATGAACGCCGCTGTAGCTTTGCATACAGGGCGCATCAAGGTAGCCGCTCCGTTCCAGAATAATTATCTCGTCGACACAGAGGTCGGGGAGGTAATGGCTACTGCCTTGGAAACAGGTAGTGGTAGGCGCGGTGGACATATTGGCGGCGGTGCCTATGTGCCTGGGGCAACGGTTCTCGTTGCCGTAATCAGTGTCACGGATCTTAGGCCTAACCGAAATATTGGGTTCCCTAATATCATTTTGGGGGCGTTCAACCCCTTTTCGGTATTTGAAGGCACTGATTTCCAGCCCACCTGGATCCAGCAGGATAGTCAGTCCGACGCCCTTCGAAACGAGGGCTATCGTCGCATCCTGGAAGCGGAACCTAATACTACCCTGAATGAGAATAGGGGTTCCAATAGGCCCCTAGATATCCTTCCCGGGGATTGGTTCAAATCCACGGTGCTCGGAGGTCTATTTCTTTTATCCGAGTTCATGGCTACTGTGGGCAGCTCCCCGGATTGCGAGATTAGCTTCAACGGCGTTGATCAGTTAGCCGAACTGGTTTCCATGAACTTCAGTGCCGACCACGCTTCGGTATTCCGCGAACTCATTCACCGAGGGCTCACTGCTGTTGACGTTTCCAAGTATGCCCTGACCATTTCCGAGGGCCTGGGGGCTAAGATCCCCCTGAAGAAGGTTGAAGATACCGAGGATCCCTGGAGACTGGAGCCCACGATTGAGAACCAGACCGGTTTCTTCCGGGATGAGCGTTTCAGTGGCGGTGCGGTGGAAGGTGCCTGGCGGTTCTGTAGAACTACCCTTGATCCCGTGGGTCCCCATACATTCGGTTCCCACACCTACCCCGGGGTATTTTCCGAGATGGCACGTATGGACGGCATCTACCGTCTACGCGCCGCCAAAGAGATTTGTTTTGAAAAGACTTCGGCAATCGTTACCCCTTGGATGCTACAGGAACTCCGGGGAGCTCCCCCGCCTCCGGAGGAGGACCCGCCATCTTCAGAGGAGCCTCCGCCGCCCCTAACCGAGATTGAATTTCGTAAGGATCTGCTCGAGGAGGCTCAGTTGCTGCCGGGGGAAGAGGCTCAGTTGCTGCCGGGGGAAGAAGGACCTAAGGAGGAGCCTGTTTCGGATGATGAAGTCTATGCCTTGATGCCACTATTCTACGACGTCTTTTCCACAGCGGAGGAGGCGGAGGTATTCTTTAAGGGACTCCGCAAGGATGATCACATTTGGCATTTCCCGACCAAAGATGAGGCTCAAGAGGCGATATTCGGGAAGCAGTCCGAGGAAGAGAAAAAGAAAGGTACGCGTGTACTAGAAAAAGAGGAAAGGGAATACACGCTGAGCGACCTTGTTAGCAAGGACCTTGAAATATACCCGGGCCGTAAAGTTAAACTGTTCCGCAACTCATCGGTATTCCTTATGTCCGATGACGGTGGGATAACAATCGGTGACGGCTTCGGCGGAGAAATCCGAATGCATCGTGGCCGGGTAACCATTGCATCGATCGGGGATATTGAGTTTCTCCCTGGACGGGACCTCATCGAACAGGTCCCCGGCAACCGGATCACCCGCGCTGGCAAAAGGGTGGAGATATCGAGTACAGACGGTTCTGTAGCCATTAAGGCTCAGACCAATATGCAGCTCGTCAGTGGAGGTAAGGACGGCGGAATCTTGACCGTAGAGAACCGGAGTCCTGCGTGTAATCTATCTGAGATCAAACCCGATGATATGCGGCAGGATCTCCCCTTCGGGTCCGGCATTATGTTGAAGTGTACTGAAAAATCCGGGATCTCGCTCCTGGGGTCACATATATACGGTGGTGGGTATTCTCAGGGGGTGGAGTCCGAGACCGGAATATCCTCGGCATTGATACCCTGCGACATCATGCTGGACGCCGGCAACAAAGATCTCATGCTCAACGGACAAAACGGCATCATGTCGTTTCGAAACTCCATCTCTATGTCCCTAATGCATTCCGTAACTGGTATGTATGTCGCCTCTAACGCTATCGTCAACGTTGCTCCAGGCGGGGTGTCTATGGTGACTCCCCGGGTTCAAATGGAAGGTATGCAAGATGCAAAAATGGCCCGGCCGGTGTTGAATAGGGTTAGAGTTGATACCACGGATCCCCATCCGCTGCCCTCCGATCACACCACTTTGTTTGTTCGTGGTGGTCTTGTCGCAGGTGAGGAGGGTATTCGCACCGAGGGCAGTATTGCAGCTGAAGGAAACGTCACCGCTAACGACGGAGTTACCGTGGCTGCCCTTACGGAGTATAGCCGTCACAGGTTTAATATGGAAGGTGGTGAACAGCGCCGTGCCGAGAGGATACAAAGAACCCTAAATACAGTATCGATGGCGACGGGGTCACTCATGCAACGTATGGTTGTCCAGGGGGTAGCAACGGAAAAGGGACAAAGAATTACAGAGTTTGCGTTCCCCGATAGCTCGGCCTATCGTGCGGGTCCAGTACGAGAAGCCATACAGAAGAACGAAACAAAAAAAGATGAGTTGGTAGTTTACCCGAGTTTTTATAAGCTCTTGGCCCCGAAGTGGCAAACTATTTTATCGTCAAAGGCGCCGGTATGGATAGAACGTTCGCTGGCTCACGCTATATTAAAGGAGACGTACCCGTATCCGGGACGAGATGCGCATAAGAGTCAAACCGCCTTGGAAACTAGAAAAGATAACATGGTCGAGACAGGACCTCTGGAGGCCTATAAAACAAATCTGTAGCCGGATGTGCATTACCACGGTCGCAGCGCCCTGCCCGTAACTTAAACTTGGAGGAGTATGATATGGACGAACAGGATCTGGTACAAGGAGCGGTACAGGCCGCCATCTCGAGTATCGGTAATGCGGAGACCGAGGAATCTGAACAGCCCTCACAAGGGGATCCTCAGACACCCCGGGAGCCCGTGTCTTGTCAGCGATGTGGACATAATGTTGTTGCCACGGATATGCCGGCGCCGGTGGAGGATGAAAAAAGGGAGTATCTTCGTTGCGTATTGGGTAAGCGTTCGTATAAGAAGACATACACCCTGTACGACGGCGAATTGACAATGGCATTTGAGTTGTTGAGCCAGGAGGATAGCGCGCGGATGTCTCCTAAGCTCATGGAGATTAATCGAAATGAGGAGACCGATGACCTCACGAAAATGACAGAGTCTGTCAACATTAAACTGTTGTTTTATCTCCGGCAGTTCAATGATGCCTCATATACGGCACCGGAGGATCTTGATAACTGGAAAGAAGAATTTAAGAGTCGGTTTTCGGAGTTTGACGAATCCGTTCCGGCGTTGCTTACCAGGGTACTCATGGAGTTCCTACGGTTGGCTGAGATGTTACCTGCGGCCGGGCTTGACGAGGATTTTTGGAAGGGCGCTGGGCTAACCTGACCCTCAGTGCCCTATATGATGGAGCTATTGATTTACATGACATCACCAGGGATGACGTCGAAAGTATGATTAGGGAGAACTTGCTGCATAAGGAGGCCGAGAGGAGACAGTCCTCTGAGTTCTTGTTGCTGCAGTCCATGGTAATATCGGCTTCCACCTTGGGTGATAATAGAAATGAACTCTTACTGGAGATTCTGAATAAGGGGCAGGGTGACCAGCCGGGTCGCACCCCAGAACCCCCGTCCCCGGAAACGGAGATGGAGCAGTACGAAGATTTTTACTATCGAATTACCAATCAGGTAGAGGATGACGATAAGATGAGAGAGGGAGAAGTATAATGACAGCTTTTCCAGAAGGGGATCCCAATGCTACCAGTGATCTAGACCAGATCACTGGTATTTTGGAAGCACTAACCCCTCTTTTCGATAAGATGCGGCCTATGCTTACAGAGGTTTTTGGGGATGCCTTATCTTCGCAGTTTGGCATCCCCGGGCTGGACACCCAAGGTTTTGGTTCCACATCGGCGTTTGGAAATCAGAATGTGGGCCTAAACTTTATGTTAATGCAGCACCAGAATGCTGTGAACGCCGCTATGGGGTCTTCCGCAGAGAATGTTGCAGACCAAAAAAGGGACGCGAAAGTAGAAGCTTTTAGAGCATTCGGGACAGGGGCCGACGGTAAAGCTCTACCCGAGTCAGAAGTCCAGAGGCTTGCCAATGCTCCTTTGTCAGTTACCGGTATAACTTCCGGGGCTCTGTTTGATGCGGTACATCAACCCGGTTTACTATTACAGGGGGTACGGGAAGGCATTCAGTACCTGGGAGTAGGTGCGACGCCTGCCAGCCAGGAACACCAGATAGCTCTGCGAAAACAGACAGACGCGATGGCAACGGCCATGACTTCTTCGCTCGCCAATCCCGCGGAGCAAGCTAAATTCGGATTTTTGAATGGCGAAGATCGAGGTCGCTTATTCGCTGAGATGGGCCGGACCGGGAAGCTCAGTGACCTGCTAACAAAAAATACAGCCGCCAAAAATGCGTTGGGGGCCGATGCCAGTGATGAGGATGTCGCAGCTGTTATGTCCAAGTTAGGGGAGGATACTGTAAAGACCGTGCAACAGGCGGGGCAGGCAATCCAGTCCTTTCGTCAGTTTTTCAAAGGATCCGTAACTGAAGTATTTGACCAAGTCAACGGTCTTTTGGGTACGGATGTTGCAGGGACCTTCAAGGGTGCCGAATCCGAAATGTTTATGCGCTTGGGGGCTACGGGGCTGGCTACGGGCCATACGATACAACAGATGGGGGGCCTTGCTGGAATGGCTCACCAGTACTCAAGCAGGAACGGGAACCCTAAGTGGGGGTCCGCGGCCGCAGGTACAATAGCTGGACAGCTCTTAGGAGTACATAGAGCAATCGGGGGAGGGGGCGAGTTCATCAATTCAGAGCAGTTTACGCGTGACACGGTGTTTGAGGTAGAAGATGCTATGCATAGCAGCCTCGCTACGAGTATCCGAGGTGCTTATGCTCGGGTAATGACGGGTGCAGGAGGAGACGCCCGCGGTGATGCCTTAAATAAGGCTTTAGCAGCAAACCCCATTCGAAGTGCCTCTGACGTTGCTACGTTAACCAGTGGGATATTAGGGGAAGACATCTCCTCGTTCTCTTTGGATCTTTGGGGACAGACGCCTGAAGCAAGACGTCTTATATGGGACGACCAGCGGTCAGGAACGTTCGAAGCGATGCGGCTGGTAGCTATGCATGAGGGTGACCAGCAGCGGAAGTTGTTTGAGCTGGCCTTGACGAGAGAGGGAGGCTTGACCGCTGATGCAGCCGCGGCGGTTATGAAAAGGACCGGCGGTGCGATGACGATCGATGCCCTGATGGGCGCCATTGACGGGAGTGGAATGGGAACGACGGCTATAGGGGACGTCGCGGGGCTGCTGCACGAGAGGGCAGCCTTCGGACATCAGAGCTCTGAGGCACGCCAGGCTGGTATCGGTATGGCACTCAATGAGGCTTCTCGTAAGTTGATCACAGGCAACATAGGTAGTAATGTACAACTCATGCAGTTGCTGTCAGCGAAAGGAGGACAGGGTGTAGCGGGGTTTAGTGCGTTTCTACAAGAAATGAAGGACGACAAGGGAGGGGCAGGATCAAAGAGCATAATCGCGCAACTCCTTGGTGTAGACGAAACTACTGTACACCCCTCCGACGTGGCAGGGTTCATAGGCGCGAATGCCCCTATGTTGAAATGGCTGGAAGAGCACGGTACCGACAAGGAAAAACAGGGACTTGCTATCATCTGGGAGGGGCTATCATCGGGGGTAGGTCCCGGCGGAGGTAACGTTACCTCTGACCAGCTCAAAAACTTCCGAACCGCTCTTGCCAGCATCGGCGATGGACCGATGGATGAGGGGGATAATTATAACGTGAGCGGCATGACGGCCATCGCAGAAAAATATAATGGGATGGCGTTTGACTCAGATGGAAAGCTTATCCGGCCTGGAAGCGAGGCTTCCCTATTGGACGGGATTTTGAAACTTCTTCAGCGCAACCTCCCCAAAACATAAATTACCGTAGGAACACGCCATAATGGCTACCGTATTTCAAGAAACCACGCAGTTAGCTGCGATCACAGATCAAAAACCGGTTCGTCTGGTGATCCCGAAGTTCCAAAACGGTAAACTTTTGATTACCAAGATAGCGGGAGAAGTGAGGCCGAATTACCAGATCATGTATTCCCTGGGAGCCGATGCTTTCATTACAGCGTTTAACCAGCGGCTATCGACGTGGACCATTCATGGTTTACATATTCCGGGGGGTTGTGCTGGCCAGAATTTCAAGGGAGAGCCCGCGTTTGTCGACCTTTACCGTAAGTTTAATATCCGCACCGCAAAACAGCCTCTGGACATGGCCTTCAATGACATCGTATTGGTTGGGTTTTTCATCGGCATGACAGTTCAGGACTACAGTCAGAACGGTGTAGATGGTTTCGCCTGGGAGACTCCCTTTCTGGGACGCATGAGTAATCTGCTTGAAGATCCCGATCCCATTGTTGTCGCCGACGGTGCCGCAGCCGGGGATGCAGATCCCGATGCTGTTCGCAACGGTATGCTCGGAGAAGGCACATATTTTGACAGGAATCCAGATACGATGCCGTCATATTGGAGCCGGCGCTTGGGCATGGATGCCGAGGAAGATTCAAACCCGTACGGCAGCATCAGCTCGAAAAGTGAGAAAGAGTATCAAGCAGAAGTATTAGCTATGCTCAAGAAGGACGAAGGTTTTCCTGTGGGGCCCCCTGGGGAATTTGAACGCGGCTTTGCTCCTGATGAGCATGCCACCCGCCGGCAAGCCGAAATGTGGTCTGCTTCTCAAATCCAGGCAGAAAGAGCCGAGATCGAGGCTCTTGAAAGGGCTCGTGAAAGGGCTCGTGAAAGGGCTCGTGAAAGGGCTCTGGAACGGGAAACTGACTACATCGCGGCCCTCTCGTCTGCCTATAACTTCGTAGACGGGTATTAAACAACTATGACGGGTATTAACAAAGCATGGTCTATTTTGGTCCGGGGATTCCCCGGGGGTACCCCTGCGTATTCCCGGCATGTAGACCTATCGGTGTTCAAGGACTCCACGCCTATGTTAGATGCCTTGGTGCCCCCCGGAATTGGGGACACTTTGTACCGATTTCGTCAAGCCGATGAACTTATCGGTGTGCTGTCTAGATCTTCCCTGCGCTCGCGGTTTTTGGCATGGGATGTCAGCAACACCTATGAGAAAGCTGTGTTAGTCCCCCCTCCTCCCGGGGAAACTTATCGGGAAACCACCGCGGGCACTGTGACCATCTTTACACAGGCTATAGAGAACGATCTTGCTGCAGAGGGGATATCCCATAAGACACTTTCGATAACTATAAATACAGTGGCTGAGGAGCTGAGCTTTGATACCACTGTGTTGCCATATACGATGACAAACGGGTTGTCCAGTCACATCGTGTTGTGCCCTGGCCTTACAATTCGTCTAAGGTTCCCCACAATGTTGTCAACTCATCAGGTGATATACGAGTATGCTTTACGTGTTAACATGGATTGGGAAAGCTTGTTGAATCGGATAGAAAAAGTGGATACGGCATGGGGGGACACGGATCTCCGTGAGATATGGTCTACGCACTGTCTATGGACTGAGAGGTTGGCGGCGTATCTGCTCAACGCCCTGGAGGCTTCGGAACATGGCAAATGACCTTCAAATCAAACGATTCAAAGTTAACGATTGTATTCTCCGGCTGACGGAGAAGAAGCTTAGTATACCAGTTGCGCGGTTCGACCTTTTATTTTCTTTGAATGCTATACCCTCAGCTCAGGTAACTCCGGCATTTGGCAGACCCCTTTTGGCGGGCGCGGGTAACGGGGCTACACTAAAGGACATCCAGGAACGAGATGCCGTGGACCTCATCCTTAGAGTCAACGGGGTTTCGACCCTGATGCTTAAGGGATATATCAGTTCAATCGCTACAAACGACACTGCTACTATGTTCTCACGCCGGCAGTCCCTGAGGATTACGGTTGCCCATCGTGCTATAAAGCTGGCAGGTACTCCTTCGTCATCCTTCGTCTATGCGGATAAAGCCGGTTCATCTTTTAGCGTTTTGAGTAGATCCAAAACGCATGTCAATATGTTTGCCCCGGACCCCAAAGGCAAGTTCAGAAGTATATCCGCTGTGCAGTCTTCTGTAGCTTGGATGAATAGTAAAGGTGACAACATACAATTCTTCCCCGGGGACGTGCTTAAAGAAATTACGAAGGGTTTATTCGAATGGTACAACGATAGGCAGATGTCACAGGAAGCGCTGGATGACATGATTAAGACATACGCTCCTGCAAATCTGATGCATCTTCTTCCTACCCCCGTCGCGTTTCTAAGATATATCTCCGAGAAATACTCTTCGGCATGGTTTTCTCATAACGCCTGGCAAGCTCTGGTAGGGGCCGCGGACGAGTTATTTCTTCAAATCGTTCCCTTCAATACCGGGTTTTATATCTCCAACCCGTATACCTTAAATAGAAACCCATCGATAATAATCAAAGCGCGTGAATATTCTACGGTTCAGCTGACGTCGAACGATAGGTTTATAGAGCCTGAGGACGGCGTTATACTACTACCGCCGGTAGGGACGAAGGAGCGCCGGAGGATGACCGACGGGTATTTGGACGGCGTATTTACTTTTCCATCGATTAAATCCGGCGAAGAAGTGCTAATAAATAAATACTACCACTATCGAGACTTCCCGGCCTGGCTTAGCAAAGTGATGGGCGATCAAAACGGGGCCTTAAGCGGGAAGTACTTTTCCCCTCCCAATAATACTATACTTCCCCAAGACGCGGCTACGTTGGCCGATTACTATAGTAAGGTTGGAGCTAATCTGGCTCGGGCGTATTATGGAAAAATGAGACAAAAACAGCGACAGTCGGAAATGGTATTTCCTTACCGCACTGATCTTATGCCGGGGACCAATATTCAGTTTGAGGACAGCGATCTTGGGCTTAATTTTATTGGGGATACGACACACGGTATGGTGGAAACAACCCGCATAGTATGCGATGCCCTATCGGAAAACCCTACGCTGACGACGACGATTTCGGTAACCGCTTTGCGTAATTCCAAGGATAACGCAGATGATATGTTGACATTCGATGGGCATCCCGTGTTCGAGGAGCAGTGGGTAGGCATCAAAATCGACGGTACTTTACTAAAGAAGCAGCCCGAGTCAAAAAAGATTGGGGATCCCGTTAAAGTGAAGTTTGTGGCCCCCTTGGGAGTAAACAAGAAGGATCCAGATGCCCCGATTGCAGATGCCCCGATTGCAGATGACATCGGGGAAGACGATGAGGGGGAAGGCATGTTAGATACTCTTTACGACTATGGGTATTATCGTCGCTGGTTTGAGACGATAGAGCCTTCCACCGACGATTAACATACCATGAATGAACTTCAAGGACATTTGAAAAAGAAACCACATACTTCCGAGGCCTGGGATCAGTGGAAAGCCTCCCCCACGGATGTTAATTACGCCGCGGTATTAAAAGAGGTCAAACCCGTAATTGACTCAGCTATGACCAGCTTTGCCGGGGGCGATCAGTCTTTGAGGACACGGGCTCATATCCTGACGGCGCAGGCCATTAAGTCTTGGTCCCCTAAAGGGGGTGCAGCTTTGAAATCTCATGTCTACACCAGCCTTCAGAGACTGCAGCGGTTTCGAACGGAGAGATCCCGAGCTGTTCATGTGCCCGAGAATATCGACGCTGATAGCCGGGCTGTTTTTAGATTTACCGCGGAGTACAAGGATCGTCACGGTACCGACCCTAATATAGATGACATCGCGGACGGCATGGGGATTTCTCAAAAGCGTATTATGCGAACAAGGAACCGGGAGGTTCTTGAAGGAGCTCGTAGTTCCGATAAGGGAGATCTTCCCGCGACACGCTCCAGCGGTGATGTCTGGCGGGATTATGTGTACCATGACCTGGATTCCCGAGGGAAACAGATTTTTGAGCTTACCACGGGATACAATGGTTCTAAGGTGGTATCAAAGCGGGAGATCGCACGGAGACTGAAGATCACGCCAGCTGCGGTGAGTCTCCGGGTTAATCAGATCATAAAACGTCTTGAGGCAGCTGTATGACAGTTCAAGAGGTATGTGATGCCTTAATCACCCGTCGACTAAATGAGCTCGGGGCTGTCGAGGACGGTAAGGGGGTTATTCCTGTAGAGACCTTTGAGGAAGCTTTGACACCGGAGTGGCTGGCTGATAACATTGAGCAGATATTCGATATCACACAAGCTCCAGACAGCCGAGAGGATGCCCTGACCGGCGCCCTGGAGATCAATGCGTTTCTGGCGGCGTTCCAGCGGGCGGTGGAGGTTTATAGAACACCTAGGGTGGCGAGATGGGCAGCCCGGTTTGCGTATAAAAAACGTCAGGTATCCGAGACAATCAAAGATGCCAACGGTAAGCGAATTGCCGCCGGAGGTGCGCTACAGGAGCAATTACGTTCCCTAGGTGTTAAGGTAGACGATGAGTTTATTATTCATCTTAACGCCCCCGTTCAATTTGATGTACCATTAGACGATGGTATCGAGGAGGAACTCCCGGCATGACAAAGGATAGCAATTGATGAGTTCAGATCTTAACATTTTAGGAGACCCTCAGCAGGTTCAGGCCGCTTTGCGTACGGATGGTACCGCTATCAGTGGGGCACAGAAGTTGGTGCAGCGGGCCTTGGTGCTACTGTATACCGATGTCGAAGACCCTATTAGACTGGGGGTCGGGACAGACATAAACCGAGGAGATCAGTCGAGAAATGTTTACGATACCGAAGAGATACGTACTCTCTTTGCTATTGCGTTAGGAAAAGTCAAGGATATCTTGTTGGTAACAACTGCCTTGGATGCTCCTGATGATGAAAAGATTAGAGAGTTTCAAACTGAAGCGGAGCTCATAGGACGGGGTGAGCTATCAGTGACCATCACGGTGCAGACTCAGGCGGACACGGCATTTGTTGTTCAGGTTCCCGTAACCACGGTTTCAGAGGTAGTATGACATGGTAGACACAATAAAAGAAAAACAGGAGAGAATAGCCACAGAGCTGCAGGCTCTTCTATCCGAGACTTACCCCGCTGGTGATTTCGCCGTGGGTACTGTCAACTATGATCTCCTTGTTGTCCCCGCATCCTTGCTTTATGCGACACATGAGTTTAAGATCGATACTGTGCGGGACAACCTGTCGTTGAGTCAAGTATTGAGCACGTATTACCCTGACCCAACCCTTGTGGATAACCTGCTATCAAACTTCGGTGTTGTCCGGGGTCCCGGAGTATCTTCCGTGGGTTTGATCAACGTCTTTACATCAGCGACTCAGAATCTCTATATACCCTCCACCGCTGAAATAGAGTGCAACGGTATCAGACTTAGCCCCACGAAGTCCTTTGTGGGGGTCCCTGGAACGATAACTGAGCAGGATACATCCGAGGTATCCTATTTACAGATGCGGGACTACGACGCCCTTACCAAGGTGTTCACGATTTCCGCGGCTACCGTGGAGGCTGCAACTACGGTACTCTCCGTTGGGCAAATCTGTACGTCTTCGCTGAACAACGCTCAGATCACCAAACTGGAAACAGGAAGCACCTTTACCGGCGGGAAAGTGGAGGAGACGACTCTGGAGCTTCTGGATCGCGCTAGAACTGGTGTGAATGCTCGAGTTGTAACGGGCAGAGATAACATAAGGTCATTTCTGCAGACACAGACTGCGGTGAATGTTGTTGACTCCGCTGTGTTTGGAATGGGGGACGATCTTCAGCTTAGGGATGCTGTTAACAGCGCCGGAATAAGTGCCGGCGGGCGGGTAGACGTTTATATTAAAACAGCTCCTGTGCCCGTGGAGGTTAAGCAGCTTTTTACGGGAACAAGAGTATCGGGAAATATATGGGATATTGAGATTCCTTCAGATGTGTTTCCCGGGGCGTACGGCTGTTCCCGGGTGGGGTATGCAGATATTCCTTTGGATGTCGGGATAACGTATACGTTAGGGTATACTGCAGCCGGGCCCTGGCCTTTGGTGAGCTCAGCACTTCACGCCCGTTATAGCAAATACCAGACTATGCATATCGGGTTTGAAACTACAGCCGTGGATTCAGCGGTGAGTACGGCGTCTTTTGAAGTTACCGTGTTTTACATGCCGGGGGTGGAGACACTTCAGGATTTTCTCAACGGGGCTGGTGTCCGTAGTCACGCTTTTGATCACGTTGTCAAGGCCGTAATTCCTGTTATCGTAGATCTAGATGTTGATATCGAATACTCTGCGGGGGTGACACCCCCTACGGCAGGTAGCCTTCGGCAGAGCATCTCGGATATCATCAATCTCAAGGCCGTGGGCGTAGAGGCTCTGTTTGCCTCAGATATCGTGTACGCTACGCGACTGGCGTTTGTCGATAGTACCGTACGGATGCCCGTGAACCTCAGGGCACGGATCTATATGCCCGATGGTACGGTTACCTATACCAGCAGCCAGAATCATATTAAAGCTCCAGTGGCCCCCGGTATCTCGTTTCGGAATACTGCATTTTTCTGTTTCCCGCACAGCGTTAATGTCAGTCTTTCTGAGGTTTCCTGATGGCGTATATAGCAACACGGGACACTGTAATAAATGCTTTGGGGTATTTTTGGAATAGTGTGTTCTTGGATTCTGATTTCGTGTCCGGCTATAGCCAATCTGTTGCGGTGTCTCTGGCGCACCTGTCTAAGGAAGTCTCACTATTACCTGATTATACAAGTCGTTTTTTGATCCCCGAGCGAATCGATCATGCCGTGCGGTTATTTGTATTCGATGAGGATACCGAGGATACCGCGGCATATTCTTACGGGGACGCTGGTCTAGCCTACGGAGATGCTGTTGTGTACGGCAAGGATCGAACAGGGAACACCGACCGACGCTTTAAGATAGACCCTAACTTCATGCCGGAGTTTTTAACTATTAAGTTGGATACTCCAGGTACGATTTGGAGAAAGGGGCAGGATTACGAAATCGCGGATGGGTGGATTCGTTTTTTTGAGAACCCTATGGATCTGCAGGGACTTGATAAACGCACTAAAATAGATTCCGATGGCCAGACTGTATACGAGTTTATGATGTGGGGATTCCAGGTTACCGAAGACATTAATGCCCTTAGTAAATTTTTTGGGGTACTGGCAAAGTATTGCGGCCCCAGCGGTTCCCAGACGAGAACTGCTATAGATATCGCCTGGGATCTTCGTATAGAGGGGGCCACCGTACGGAATGTTAACCGTATGTTGTCTGCGCTTACCGATGTTGACTATGTTCATACAGGCGGGGCAGTTGGGGATATCTACACTGAGGGTGATAGGGTTTGTGTACAGATTGCGTCGGAAGTCTATACAGCTCCAGCAGGAACTGCTGTTCTGGTTGATATTGGGGAACAGGCTGAAGCGGATCAAAGTATATTTAATTCGTTTGTTGTGCGCCTGGGGAATGAAGAGGTTGATTTTGAGGACTTCGAAGGCTTAGCTCTGGGCCCCCAGCATCTTCCGAGCCTGACGGAGGGACTTATGTTTGTCAACGATCTCGTTCCGGTTACCCGTAAAAAACACCCGGATTGGTTTACCGTTCGATCGCAGTAGAAAAAGATCGTATAGCCAGTAGGTTATGACATGGGTTTTCACATCTTAAATGCTGACGGCGCAATCACTGGGTATGTGGACACTGAGCTTGAGGCTAGCGCGCTTCTTCTCCAGGTGCCCGAGGACATCTTTACTTTTTTTGTAGGAGGTGACACCGAAACCACGGACACCTTTATGTTGCAGCTCAACGGGCTCCTGGGGCATTCCCCTACGTTCTTTGAGGATTTGGCGGAAAGACATGGGCGTGTTCCCACGTATATTAACCCGTTTAAGGAGCTGCAAGCGGTTTGTTTCAAACATGCTACTTTTTTTATTAAAGTGCGCCCCGATATACTTGACGGCCGAAAAACTGCACAGTTGCTTTCGATACTTCAGCGTACGTTGCCCGCCGGCGCTGGAGTTTTTATTATTGTGGAACACAGGGCGGTCATCGAAGCCGTTGATATGTCAAATGCCGGGGAAACCTATTCTGTCTTCTATGCCCCAGATATTCCGAATGAGGGGTATACGGGCGCGGATGAGACTATATTGGTAGCACCACTCACGAGGTAAGTCATGGAAATTTCTGAAGGTCTAAAAATTATAGGTGAGGTCGAGGTGTTCTGGAAACACCCCGATGGTCGAGAAGACGTGGTAGCACGCCGCCGTAACACCATTCTCAACAGCGGCATGGACTTAGTTGCTAAAGCCCTTGCCGGGGAGTCCTTGGTAAACGGGATGTACTTTGCCTACGACAACGGATGGTCCACTTCCACCCAACATCACACCACTCCTCCGGTGACACGTACGGCAGCTTTTTATCACGACGACGGGGGGTCTCCTCTAACAGGCACTCTTAATTTCATACGAGTCGCCACCCTGGCCCGCCCTGCATATGAGGCAACATCTGCGGAGTTTAATGGTAACCGTACTGTTTTTGTAGCGGTGACCTCGGGAGCCGGTGTCCTTAGCGGGACGAGTAACGTATTAACTGACGGAACCAGTGATTTTTACGGCGCTGCCTTGGCTTGGCTACATCCTACTGATTACCAGCAGGATGTTCTGTTTTCCGCGGTGGCTTTTGACGATTCAGGACCCGCTACTTTCGAGAAGGTAGCGGGTGCACAGCTCGGGCTACGCTGGGGCATTCATTTCACTCTCTGAGGTAAGTCATGGCTGATGAATCTATTTGGACAGGTGCAATACCTTATGTTCAGGACGGCGACGCCGTATCTGCGGCTATTACTAACCCGCCGATCGAGGTCTTGGCGGCGCGTACCCAGGCGCTGCGGGATCTCGTCAATGCTATCGAAGCCGGGGAACAGATCACGCTGCGGAATGCTCCGTTAGCTGCAAGTATCTCTGCGGGTACCGTTGTCTTCTTCGACGCCGCGGAATTGGTACACGATAAATCGTTTGCACAGTGGCTATCCGTTTCGGGCGCCACAGAGCTTCGTCCTGCGTCGGAGACTGTGTATACCGGTATCGTGATCCGGAAGACCGCGGACCGGGCTGGCGATATCCTGGTTACTGGTTATTCCACATTGGGAGACTCCGAGCTTACCAACCTATTCGGCACGACGACTCCGGCATCGGGTACCTATTACCTCTCTATGCTTACTCCCGGGACGGTGGAACTCACTCCCCCCGCTATGACGGTGAGGGTGCTACAGGTGCTCGATGGTGGTATCATACGGGTGTTCTCCCCGTCTCACGAGCCTATATCTCATACACACCGTAATTATCGTTTGCAGACAGAGGATTGGTTGCTAGCGGCAAGCTTTGATCCCGAGGTGGTCCCCACGGGCGCCACCCACGGATATGATCTAACGTCTGCAGAGGCTGTTAGTCAAGCAGTCTCCGCGGCTTTGGTACCGACAACAGGGGAGGCCTCGTTTGTTTGGCTTCACGGGTTCACAGAGGATGGGTCGTCCTCGGCACAACAAGGTATTAATGAGTTGGGAGGTCTCCACGTTAACGAGGCGGATATTAGCTATGACTCAGACGGCATCTGGTGGTTCCTCTCTGGGAGCCCTGAAGCCGATATAGATATGACAGTGGTTACTGCTGATGCTCGAGGGTTGTCCTTGCTTTCATCGATTCAATCGTTGTCCCCTGAGGCCGTTACTATTACATCCGCTAACGGTGTTGTATCGGTGCAGTATATAGAGTACACAGAGGTGCCCGATGTAGAAGGCTCCGTGGTTGTCAAACAGCTTGCGAATCACCAACAATACCGAGGCTCGGTGGTTGAGAAGGTTGTTGCTGGAAGAAATGTGAGTATCAGTCCCACGGGGGGTCAGGGTACTGTTACAGTTGAGTTCCTGAGGGATAACGATGAGCACATAGAGGCAACGCTGCAGAACCTCAATAACGCCATAACCTCTGTTGAGGATCCCCATGTCTTCACGATGTTCCCCAACAACCGGACATCCAGTGTGTCTTGTCGAGTGACGTTACCCAATCTTAGCGGGGCAATTTACTACTGTCGGATTTTCGCGCAATTCTTGAGTCCCGGTGCCAACCAAGTCTTACCTACCCTGGAGCTTGTTCGTATACCAACGCCGAGTACAGCCGGTGTTACCCCCACGGGAATCTCGACAACTACTTGGCCCAATATTCCAGCGGGGGCGATATCCGGAAACGTCTATTATGTAGAGAGCGCTGATCAATTTTCATTAGAGGACTATAGTCAGGGAATTGTGGCGTACACGATGACTGTAGCTTCCCCTGTTCCCGAGCTGCGGATGATCAGCACCGGGATCCGGCTCTACATCCCATAACATGCCATAGGATAGCACCATGACGGAAATCAAGATAGCGGGGTATCTACAGGGATATCTGCCCAAGACAGCGAGGGATGAACTGGCCGCAGTTCGCGAAAGGTTTGCACCAGGCGACGAGCGTGAAGCTGCGCTGCGGGAGCTTGGCATCGAGCAGATGCGTGAGGAAGCTACGGCCCTGAAGGTCCTGGCTGTAAAGGGTGATTCCGAGGCGCAGAACGAGCTCGGAGACACATACCAGGGGGGCCGGGGACCGGAAATAGACCGGATCGAGGCGGCGAAGTGGTGGCGCAAGGCGGCTGAGCAGGGGCATGCTGATGCGCAGTACAGCCTCGGCGGGATGCGGGGAGTTTCTAATGCCGAGTCGGCTAAGTGGTATCGCAAGGCTGCTGAGCAAGGACATAAGGCGGCGCAGCAAAGCCTCGGCTATATGTACGAGAAGGGCGAGGGTGTGCCTCAGGACAAGGCCGAGGCTCGGAAGTGGTTTCGCAAGGCGAATGCTGCGCGTTTTTCACCAGATGGAGTACCCCGGCACTGGTGGGATCCGGAAGGGGAATTCGATTCACTAGAATGGGACCCCGCCCGTAAAGAATGGCGGGAGAAGAAAAAGCAAGTGACAGGTAAGACAGGTGAATAGATGTCCCATTTTTCTGAGTTCCTTGATGAAAACTTACACAGAGCCTACCCGCTAACTGACGAGAGCGGTGGGAACGACATCACCGATGCGTTCACGTTGTCCACTGCTCTGATTTCCGATATCTATCTCTGTGTTCCCAATATCCCTGATGTCGACAAGACGAAGTTCTATATCGAGAACATTCTTATTCGTCGGTATTACATCGATATAACGATTGGATATGACGATCCCGACGTCACGAGGCCGCTGGGGGTTTTCAAGAACATATCGACCACGGCCTCGGTACACAGTACTTACGATTTCATCCCCACGGAATTTCAAAGCGAAGACGCCTGGGCACCTCTGTATCACATGACAGGACAGGTCATTATTGGGGACACCGGGGAAACCATCAAGTACCTGGGTAGTTGGTCCTTCGATCCCGTTGACGATGCACACTCCACGTATTTGGAATCCTGCCGCGTTGCTAAGGGGCTTCTTAACGTCCAGTACATCTCGATCAATAATAGGCTTTTCACTGGACAGATTAGGCTGCGTGAGGGCAATAACATTGTTCTGGAGACTGCGCAGCGCCCGATAGCCGGAGGAGACACTGAAACCGTTATCACTATTTCGGCATCCTTAAATGCCGGATCGTCTCTTCAGCTCACTAACGATGCTGACGTCCTATCGGCGTTAATCGACCGATACGGGGTCCCGCTGCGCTCAATTAACGGTATGCTGCCCAATGTTGCACGAAACTTCGTCCTTTTGGGGGAAGATTGCACTACCGTGGATCCCAGTGGGGATCACAGCATTGTAATCGGCAACCCCTGTGCGTCACCGTGTTGTGACGAGGATGCCAATATAACGGCTCTTCTGGAGTCCATAGCGAATCTCAATCTCCGGTATGCGCAGCTCAAGGCTTTTCTGGATAGTACGGCGAGTTCCGTCGACTCGCTACAGAATAAGCTCCTTGTTCTGGGCTCGGAGGTCTGAGCATGGCGCATCACGCAACTGCTGTTGATATTCTCAATCCTGAAATTACTCACCGACGCCTCGTAAGTTTTGTCGTCGAACACGCCGATGGATCTGAGGAAGCTATTTCCGGAGATGGTGTTGCCTTTGCGGCAGGAGGTAACATAGAGTTTACCGTAGCCGATGATGCCGACGACATCGTTATGTCGATGGATGAGCAGGTCGGGGGAGAGAATCCGTACTACCGGGCTAAGTTCGATGGCTTGGCTTCTTTGGCGCAGGGGCTTACGGTGTCTGGAAATGCGGTGGACGCCGAGCATCCCGCCTGGGCATTCACGGATAACTCATTATATATCACCGCGCTTAATGGAGTACCCCCTGAGCCCGTTACAGGTGCCGGGTTTATTCTTGGTGATGTGTGTAATACCTTAGGTGAATTTGAGGTCCCCGGAAACTTGGGACAGCCGGAATCTGCGGCCTCTACATTAAGTATTATGAATATCTGTATTCCTTGTTTGGATTGTTTGGCCTACCGCCGACTTGAGGAATACCTGGATCGCTTACGGACCTTCTTTGATTACATATTCAGTTTGTCCTATGACAACTCCACTGATACGATACCCGCGCATCCCGACGGAGGTGTGCAGGAGTCTCGTACCGGAGTTCTCCAGCAGTTCATGTCAGCACGTAGGTATTGGGATTTCCTAGTCCATCAATCCACGGTAAAGCTGGGAGCTCAGGCCATGGGGCAGTCCTTGGTAGCCGCCGGGTTCTATCGTAACATCTCAGATCATGCCATAGGATCGGCTCCAAACGGCGTTACGATGACGTATACGTTCTCGTTTCAGAAAGTCGATGTCCCGGGTAATGTGACACCCTGGGAAGGCATTGCCGCTTCGGTTAGCGATGTCGAGATTCTTGACCGAACAGGGAAATGTTCCGCTACCCCGGGACCCGCAGGTGTGTCTTTTGTAGGGGGGTCCCAGGTCGTCGTAGAGACAATATCAGATGGCAACGTAACCTCCGGAAATGAGATATACAGCGATGTCGCCCTGGTGCTTATGGGAACCATTTTGGAGCATAACCCCGTGTACACATATCAAGTCGAGGTCAGCTTAGGGGTGTCCCATACCCATCACGGAGCCTCTTCTGACGCAAACTCGGTCAGTAAAAACACACTGGTGTATTTCCGACCACCTGATACCGCGGAAGAAGGGGGTTCAGCATGATACCCCTTCTTTATGCCAATAACGCGGATATCAAGTACCCGCTGAGTGATTTCCACGAGACCGATATCCCCAACGATATCCTATTGGATCTCTCTATCAGCGTCCCCGCGGGCATTGACCCTGTTCTGACTGCATTGCGTATAGGACCCAGTACGGTGTTTTTGTCAATAGAGGAGCGGGTAACCCGGGCCCCCTTGGCCTCGGTAATTGTTACATACCCTGTGGCCGCAAAGGTTTATCCACTTGATATGTCAGTAGCGGGGTTTGGTTGGGTAGTGTTCGGCTCCCGAGTCACTACAGGAGAGCCTTACTTTAGCGGGGATGTAGTTGTTGAGCTGGATCCCGAGGTTTTTGTAGCTCTGCATAAAACTGCTCCGAGGCTGGATCTTACCGTTAATGGATTTCCTCAGGACATTACTAACGTGTTTACCCTTCTCGCAGGGTCCGCTCTCGTGACAGTGACTGCGGAGAACTCCACGATATACATTGATAGAAATGACTCTGTACTGACGGAAGAGGATATTTTAGCGTTGAACGCGGAGTCCTCTGAAGATGCCTTTGCGACGTCTCGGGTGCTGTTTACCGTAGCTGG
>Ga0302135_10000062_pt1 | contig 57205 bp, 58 predicted proteins | sample CBN3_surface_MG_FD_203119 | JGI IMG/M metagenome (GOLD analysis project Ga0302135, IMG submission 203119) | Marine microbial communities from Western Arctic Ocean, Canada - CBN3_32.1 | ecosystem: Environmental > Aquatic > Marine > Oceanic | place: Canada: Western Arctic Ocean | collected...
TCCGCCTCGGGCACGCCCATGATTGCCGTAGTATCCTCGATCTGGCGCACATTCGCTGCCGCGGCGGGTTCGCTCGCACCGGCATCGGCGCGTGTCGCACCAACTCGGGTCGGGGTGCCCGTAGGACGGGTGCGCTCGATCTTCATACGGCCTCTCTTCACCTAACGAAAAAAGGACAACATAACGCTACGCTTGCGGCGACAACGCGAAACCCGAGAAATCACCATAGCATTCCCTAGGTTGATAAAAAAACCGTTGCTAACAAGCCGCGCCCGTACCATCAATCTAGCTCGGGCAGGCAACGCCTGGTGCGGATTATGGACGAAACAGGAGATACCATGTCGGAGCCAACCCCTCTAGTCGGCGTTCTCATGGGCAGTCAGTCGGACTGGCCCGTGATGCAAAGCGCCATCGCCACACTCGAATCTCTGGCAATCCCGTGCGAGGCGCGGGTGATTTCGGCCCACCGCAGGCCCGAACGGCTCACCGACTATGTCGGCACCGCCAAGGAACGCGGCATCCGGGTGCTGATCGCCGGCGCCGGCATGGCTGCGGCGCTGCCGGGCGTGATCGCGGCGCAAACCCGCCTGCCCGTCATCGGCGTGCCGCTGGACGGCTCGGCGCTCAACGGCGTCGACGCCTTGTACTCGATCGTTCAGATGCCGCCCGGCGTGCCCGTGGGCACGACCGCGATCGGCAAGCCCGGCGCGGTTAACGCCGCCCTGCTAGCGGGCCGAATTCTCGCTCTGAGCGACGAGACCATCGCCACGGCGCTAGAAGAGCATTGGGCCGGACAGCAGACGAAAGGTTCCGAAATCCCCGGCGAATAAGGCTCACGCCGCGGGCCGGCGGCCCTTCTCGGCGAATTGGCGCAACAGCCGAAGCAACGAAGGCTGGCCCACGCCGAGTTTTTCGAGCCGTCCGCGCACGGTCTGGATCTTGAGCACATCCCCGATCCGGCGATCGAGAAACTCCCAGCTCGCCTCGGCATCCTCCGAGTTGTCCTGCAGCCAGTAGAGTGTGGTCGAGAGCTGCACGCCCGCGAGCAATGCCCGCTTGGTATAAAAATTTAAATCCGTCGAGCGGTCGCCCACCGCATGCCACATGGCGTCTACCGTGCGGTAAAGGTAGCGCGTGGCGTCCGGGGCATGGACCGGCAAGGCGAGCAAGCTGATCGCCAGACGCACCGCCTCGCGATGCTCGGCACAGACTTCGAGCCGTGCGCGCACCGCCGCCGCAATACGCTCGCGCACCTTAAGAGCGCCCAGATCCCGCGCCGCCAGGACCGCCTCCATCTCGCGGTCTGCCCACTCGCTGAACGCGATCACGAGATCGATCGAACCGCGTGCAAACGCCCCGCGCGCCGCCGCCGGATCGACGCCCAAATCGCGCGCCCCAGCCTCAAGCGCCGTCTCGCTCCAGCCGTCGAAAGCGACATGGGCGAGGCTCGCCCGAAGTAGGCGCTCGCGCAACGTCGCACCTGCGCTTTGCTCGGTGCCTGCGCCGCTCATTCGTCGGTCTCCACCATGACTCGCGGCCCCGGCCCCAGCTCGCTCGCAAAACTGAGCCTCGACAGGTCGATCATGCGCATGGGGTAGAGGATGCCGTCCAGGTGGTCGAATTCGTGCTGCACCACCCGCGCGTGATAATCGCTCGCCTCGCGCGTGATGCTCTCGCCTTCGGGCGTCATCCCGCTGTAGCGAATATGGCGGTAGCGGGGCACGATGCCGACCAGTCCCGGCAGTGACAGGCACGCTTCGGCGCCTTCGATCGTTTCGTCGTCGAGCGGCTCGACTACGGAGTTCGCCAGCACGGTCAACGGCACGGCGCCGGCCTCGCCCTCCTTGACCCGGTCGGCGGGCACCATGAACATCACGAGGCGCACCGGCTCGTAGACCTGCGGCGCGGCGAGGCCAACCCCGTCGGCGTCATACATCGTCTCCAGCATGTCCGCCACCAGCCGACGGATTTTCGGCGCGCCGGGATCCTCGATCGGCAGGGCGGGCTCTTTCAGGACGGGCTGCCCCATGAGGGCGATCTTTCGAATGGCCATGGCGTCTATAATGGGCATGGCCGCACAACAGGTAAAGCCGTACCCGGCCCGGTTTTCCCCTAAAAGTACTCGCTCGACTTTGCTTTACCTTGGCGCTGGCCGCGTGCTATAAGGACGCCCCTTCTGGGGGGCCGACGTTCCGGAGGGGTAGGTTTTTTACGTGCTTGTCGGAAGCAGCAAGGTACAGCCACTTGGTTCACGTTCTGGTACGCGACAACAATGTCGATCAGGCGCTCAAGGCGCTAAAGAAGAAGATGCAGCGCGAAGGCATCTTCCGGGAAATGAAGATGCGTCGGCACTACGAGAAGCCGTCCGAAAAACGCGCCCGCGAGAAGGCTGAGGCCGTGCGCCGCGCCCGCAAGTTGGCACGAAAGAAGGCGATGCGCGAAGACTCCTAGGCGCGCCTCGCCGCCGCAATATCGGCAGCCCCGTTCTACCCGAATTTAGTCCTTGATTGCCGCGCCGAGCCGCCAGCGGATCGATTACAGCGCGCGAACGATCTCTTCGACCATCTTCTTGGCGTCGCCGAACAGCATCATGTTGTTCTCCGCATAAAACTGCGGATTGTCGATGCCCGCATAGCCCACACCCAAGCTGCGTTTGACGATCAGCGAGGTCTTCGCCTTGTCCACGTCGAACACCGGCATGCCGTAAATCGGGCTCGTCTTGTCGGTCTTGGCCAGCGGGTTACACACGTCATTGGCCCCGATCACGAAGGCGACGTCCGTCGAGGAAAAATCGTTGTTGATTTCGTCGAGCTCCAAGACCTGCTCGTAGGGCACGTCCGCCTCGGCCAGCAGCACGTTCATATGCCCCGGCATGCGTCCGGCCACCGGGTGGATCGCATAACGCACCCGGACGCCCTCTTCTTCCAGGACGCTCGCCATCTCACGCACCGCGTGCTGCGCCTGGGCGACAGCCATGCCGTAGCCCGGCACGATTATGACCGAATCAGCATTCTTCATGATAAAGGCGGCGTCGTCGGCGCTGCCCGATTTGACCGCCTTGTCGCCCGTCTCGACCGCGGGGCCCACCTCGCCGCCGAAGCCGCCGAGGATGACGCTGACGAAGGAGCGGTTCATCGCCCGGCACATGATGCAACTCAGGATCGCGCCCGAGGAGCCGACCAGCGCACCGGTGACGATCAGCAGGTTGTTTTCCAGCGTGAAGCCGATGCCCGCCGCCGCCCAGCCCGAATAGGAATTAAGCATCGAAATCACCACGGGCATATCGGCACCCCCGATGGGCACGATGATGAGCACCCCGATGAGCAGCGCTAGCGCCGTCATGATCCAGAAGATGCCGTGCGACTGGTCGATGCAGAAATAGACGCCGAGCCCGACGATCAGCAGGCCCAGGATCAGATTGAACCAATGTTGTCCCGGGAAGACCAGCGGCGCGCCGCCGACCAGCCCCTGCAGTTTGGTAAACGCCACGATCGAGCCGGTAAAGGTGATCGCGCCGATCACCATGCCGAGGCTCATCTCGATGCGCGAGACCATCCGGATGCCCTCGCCGTCCGCAACCCCGAACACAGCCGGATTGAGCAACGCCGAACCCGCCACCATCACCGCTGCCAGCCCGACCAGGCTGTGAAACCCGGCGACCAGCTGTGGCATCGCGGTCATCTGGATCTTGAGCGCGATCACCGTGCCGATGACACCGCCGATCGCCGCGCCGATCAGGATCAACTCGAAACTGGCCACACCCGGCTGGGCCAGCGTCGTGCCGATGGCGATCGCCATGCCGATCATGCCGGTCAGATTGCCCCGGCGCGCCGAAGCGGGCGAGGACAGCCCGCGCAGCGCCATGATGAAGCAGACAGCGGCGAGCAGGTAAAGCAGCGTGGAAATGTTGGGGTTCACCAGCCGCGCTCCCTACGTCTTTTTCTTTTTCTTGTACATCTGGAGCATCCGCTGGGTCACAGTGAAGCCGCCAAAGATGTTTACGGCAGCAAGCCCGACCCCGATACCGCCCAGCAGCTTGGCGATGCCCCAGCCCTCGGGCGCGGCCGCCAGCAGGGCGCCCACGATGATCACGCTCGAGATCGCATTGGTCACGGACATGAGCGGCGTGTGCAGCGCCGGGGTCACGCTCCAGACCACGTAATAGCCGATGAACACCGCGAGCACGAACACCGTGACCGCGATAACCAGGGGATCGACGCCAACGGCATGAGCAATATCCATGGGCTTCCCTTCCTACGACGCCGGCGCCGGGTTCACGACCGCGCCGTCCCGGGCCACCAACGCGCCCTGGACGATCTCGTCCTCCCAGTCGATTGCGAACGTCTCGCTCTCCGCGTCGATATGGGGATCGAGAAAATTGAACAGGTTGCGCGCGTAAAATGCGCTGGCATCGACCGCAATGCGAGCCGCATAATTGGTATGCCCGATGACCGTCACGCCGTGGCGTTCGACCACCGAGCCCGGCTCGGTCAGGGCGCAGTTGCCCCCCGCTTCCGCCGCAATATCCACGATTACCGCACCATCGGGCATGTCGCGCACCATCTCCTCGGTGATCAGCACGGGCGCGGGGCGGCCTGGGATCAACGCGGTCGAGATGGCCATGTTCATCTTTTTGAGGGTTTCGTGGATGCGTTCGGATTGAAGCCGCTTGTAGTCTTCGCTCATCTCGCGGGCATAGCCGCCCGCGGTCTCCGCCGTGTCCGTCTCGGCGCTTTCCACCTCGACGAACTTGGCGCCCAGGCTTTCGACCTGTTCCTTGACGGCGGGACGCACATCGAACGCCGAGACCACCCCGCCCAGGCGGCGCGCCGTGGCGATGGCCTGCAGCCCCGCGACGCCAGCGCCGAGCACGAGCACCCTCGCCGCCGCGATTGTTCCGGCCGCGGTCATCATCATGGGCATCGCCTTACCGAAGGCGTCCGCCGCGTCGATCACCGCCTTGTAGCCGACGAGACTACTTTGCGAAGACAGCGCGTCCATGCCCTGGGCCCGGGTAATGCGGGGGATCGATTCCATGGCGAAAACCGTCAGGCCGTGCTTGGCATAGGCTTCGATGGCGGGCCCGCTCTCGTAAGGCCGGAGCAGGCCGATCAACACGGTGCCGGGCTTGATCTTGGCCAGTTCGTCTTCGCCGCCGTCGCCCGCGGTCATCGGGCGGGCCACTTTGAGCACCACATCCGCTTCGGCGTACATGCTGGCCGCATCCGGCGCGATGCGCGCGCCCGCCGCGGCAAACTCCTCGTCCGCAAAGCTCGCCCCGGCTCCGGCGAGGTGTTCTATCACCACCTCCACGCCCTTGGCAGCAAAGCGTTTGACGACGTCGGGCGACATGGCAACGCGCCGCTCACCCTCGCGGATTTCCTTGGGAACGCCAACCTTCATCGAATGAGATGCTCCAAGCGGAGAACGAACTTGACCCTTGCAGTCGCCTTGCGCGACCGGGCACACAATGCCTTGCTGGTTTGGGTTTGCCAACCTCGGAATTGGGCGACGTCACGAAGTCGTGATCGCGCGATCCGGATCAGGCGTTCATCTTGTTATAGGCGTCGAACGCCGCCACTTTGTAGCACTCGGCGAGGGTCGGATAATTGAAGATCGTGCCCATGCAATAGTCGAGCCCGCCGCCCATCCCGAGCACGGTCTGGCCGATATGGACCAGCTCGGTGGCGCCCGTGCCGATGGTGTGCACGCCGAGCAGGCGGCTTGTCTTGCGGTGGAATAGCATCTTCAGGAAACCGCTGTCGTCGCCCAGGATCTGGCCCCGCGAGATCTCGCGGTAACGCGCGACCCCGGATTCGTAGGGCACCTTGTTGCGCGTGAGTTCCTCTTCCGACTGGCCCACCGCCGAAATTTCCGGGATTGAATAGATGCCGACGGGAAAATGAGCGGCCATCCGCCCGGCCTTGACGCCGAAGGCGTGGCAGGCGGCGAGCCGGCCCTGCTCCGCGGAGGTGCAGGCTAGGCTCGGGAAGCCGATTACGTCGCCCGCCGCATAGATATTGGGCACCTCCGTGCGGAATCGGTCGTTGACTTTGATTCGGCCCCGGCTGTCGGCCTGCAAGCCCGCGGCGTCGAGATCGAGATGTTCCGTGGCGCCACTACGCCCGATCGCGTAAAGCGCGACATCCGCGACCACCCGCTTGCCCGATTCGAGATGCACGACGGCGCGGCGCTGACCGTTTTTCGAAACGTCGATATGGTCGACCCGCTCGCCGAGGCGAAACTTGACGTTCCGGTTGCGCATCTGGTGGATCAGCTCATCGACCACCTCGTGGTCGAGAGATTCCAGAGGCCGCTCGCGCGCGTCGATCGCGGTGACGTCGACGCCGAAGGTCGCGAACATCGAGGCGTATTCGATACCGATCACGCCGCACCCGATCACCACCATCGAACGGGGCAGCTCATCGAGTTCGAGGATCTCATCGCTCGTGATGACCGAGCGGCTGTCGAGCGGCACATCGGCAGGCCGGGCCGGATTGGTGCCGACTCCGATCAAAATCTTGTCGGCGGTGATATCGTGCGGCTCGACCGTCGAATTGACATGGATCGCATGGGCATCCTTGAACGATGCCGCGCCGTAGATCATCTCGACCCGGTTCCGGTCGAGCTGGTCTTCTAGCACCCAGTTCTCGCGCTCCTCGATGTGGCTCACGCGCTTGAGCAGGGTGTCCGCGGTCGGGCGCTGGCCGCCATTGGCCTTGCGCCCGCGGTGGGAGAACGGGTTACGCCCGTTAGGCAGGGCCAGGACCGCCTCGCGAAAGGTCTTGCTCGGGATAGTGCCGGTGTGCAGGCAAACGCCTCCCGGCACCCCGTTCTTCTCGACTACGGCAACCCGCTCGTTCTTCTTCGCGGCCTGGATGGCGGCGCGCTGGCAGGCCGGCCCGCTGCCGATACAGATGAAATCGTAGTCGTATTTTTTGGCCATTGGCCTGTCCTGCCTGCAAGGGTGCAGCGTGCCAAAGGGTTCCGGCACACGGTCTCATGGGCAGAACAACAGAATTTGGTTACTAGAAAGGTAAGTCGGGATTAACGGAAACTTACTCCGCCGTCGGCGCGAGACCCGCTTCGGTGAGCGCCGCCGCCTGACGGCCGGCCATGGCGGCCTCGTCGAACCCCTCGATCAGCTCCTCGAACAGACGGTGCCAGTTGATCTCCGCCTTGAGGTGCAGGAAAACTGAACCCAGCCCGATCGCGGCGCGGTCCATCAGCACGAATTCGCGCGGTGGCGTCACGCCGCCCAGTCGGCGCAGCTCAGCATGGACCTTGCCGGCAACGCTGGCGCCATACATGCCATCGGGCGAATCCTGGATCAGCCGGGCGCGGTCGTCGAGCAGCGGCCCGTAGAGGTAGTTCGCCCAGATATGGAGCACGTCGAGCATCTCGTCCGACAGGTCGCTAAAACCCCAGGTCTCGTAGGCCTGCACCGCGAGCGCCCGATCGTCGCGCTGGATCGCGTGGTAGAGGTCGACGACACCCCGAATGAAAGCGGCGGGAAATACACGGATACAGCCGAAATCAAGCAGGTTGACCGCATTGTCGTCGCGTACCGAATAATTTCCCAAATGCGGATCGCCGTGAATGACCCCATAGCGATAGACCGGCAGGTACCAGCCGCGGAACATGTGGCGCGCGATGGTGTTACGCGCGTCCTGCGTCCGCTCCGTGGTGTTCATCAGGGGCTTGCCCGCGAGCCAGGTCATGGTGAGCAGCCGTTCCGTCGACAGCTCGGCGACCACCTCGGGCAGGTGAACCCCCGCCTCGCCGGCCAGCAACGCGCGGTACAGCGCGATATGACAGGCCTCGCGCCGGTAATCGAGTTCCTCGCGAAGCCGCTCGGCCAGTTCCGCATGGATCTGACCGGTTTTGATCGCGGGGTCGTAGCGGTGATAGAGCGCGAAAATCAGCTTGAGTTGGCGCAAATCAGCTTCCACCGCCGAGCGCATGTCGGGATATTGCAGTTTGCAGGCAAGCGCCCGGCCGTCGGGCGTGCTCGCCCGGTGAACCTGCCCAAGCGACGCCGCCGCCGCGGCCTCGCGCTCGAACGTGGCAAACCGCGCCCGCCAGTCGGGCCCCAGCTCGCTCGCCATACGCCGCTTCACGAACGCCCAGCCCATGGCCGGCGCCTGGGACTGCAGCTTACCCAGCTCGGCTATGTATTCGTCGGGCAGCGCGTCGGGGACGGTCGAGAGCAATTGCGCGACCTTCATCAGCGGACCCTTGAGCCCGCCCAGCGCCGTGGCGAGGTCGGCGGCGTGACGTTCGCGGTCCATCGACATGCCGAGATAACGCGACCCGGCCGCCCGCACCGCGAGACCGCCGACCGAGGCTCCGACCTTGGCGTAGCGTTTGACCCGGCCCGTTAGCCGGTTGTCTTCGCGCCCGCGGCTCATGCCATCGCCGCCTCCAGCTCGTCGATGAACTGCGCGATGATATCGAGCCCCTGGGTCCAGAAGGCGGGATCGCCCGCGTCGAGGCCGAAGGGCGCTAGAAGTTCCTTGTGGCGCAGCGTGCCGCCCGCCTTGAGCATCTCGAAATACTTGTCCTGAAAGCCACTCTCGGCGTCCTGGTAGACCGCGTAGAGCGCGTTCACCAGGCAGTCGCCGAAGGCGTAGGCGTAGACGTAGAACGGCGAATGGATGAAGTGGGGAATGTAGTTCCACCATGCGGCGTAATTGTCGTCGAAGCGCAGCGCCGGGCCGAGGCTCTCGCGCTGCACCGCCATCCAGATTTCGCCCAGCCGGTCGGGCGTAAGTTCGCTCGATCGCCGCTCGTCATGGACCCGACGCTCGAAATCGCAAAACGCCACTTGGCGGACCACCGTGTTGAGCATGTCTTCGATCTTGTTCGCGAGCATCGCGCGCCGCGCCGGCGGCTCGGTGGCCGTCTCTAGCATCGCCCGGAAGGTCAGCTGCTCACCGAACACCGAGGCGGTCTCCGCAAGCGTGAGCGGCGTGTCCGCCATCAGCGCGCCTTGGGGGGCCGCCAGAACCTGGTGCACGCCATGGCCCAACTCGTGCGCCAAGGTCATAACGTCTCTCGATTTTCCCATATAATTCAATAGGATATAAGGATGCGCGCTGGGCACGGTCGGGTGCGCAAAGGCGCCCGGCGACTTGCCTGCATGGACCGGGGCGTCGATCCAGCCGCTCTCGAAGAAACGCCCGCCAACCTCGGCCATGGCGGGCGAAAACGCTCCGTAGGCGCCGAGTACGATCTCGCGCGCCTCCTCCCAGCGGAACAACCGGTCGTCGTCGTCGGGCACCGGCGCATTGCGGTCCCAGTAGTCCAGCTTGTCCTGCCCCATCCATTTCGCCTTGATCGCGTAATAGCGGTGCGAAAGCCGCGGGTAGCTCGCCTTGACCGCGTCGATCAGGGCATCGACGACCTCGTCCTCGACCTGGTTCGCAAGGTTGCGCGACGAGATGGGCCGCGCGAAATTGCGCCAGCGGTCCTCGGTTTCCTTGTCCTTGGCCAGCGTGTTGGTAATCAGCGCAAAGGTTCGGGCCTGTTCCGTAAACACCCCGCCCAGCGCAGCAGCGGCGTTCTTGCGCACCGCAGCGTCGGGCTCCGAGAGCAAATGCAGCGCTTCCGCGTTGGTCAGCGTCTTGCCGCCGATCTCGAAGCGCTGGGCCGCGATGGTCTCGTCGAACAGGCGCATCCACGCCGCCTTGCCCGAGACATACTGCTCGTGCAGCAGCTTTTCCAAATCGTCCGAAAGCTGGTGCTCGCGAAAGGCGCGCATGTCGCGCAGCCAGGGGGCGTAATGGGCGAGCGCCGGCGCCGTGAGCTTCTCGTCGAGCACGGCCTCGTCGAGGCGATTGATCTCGAGGCTCAGGCACAGCAACCGGGTCGAAATTTCCGTGCCCGCCTCCTGGATCGACTGATAGAAGCGCCCGGCCTCCGCATCCTCCATGCGCAGGCAGTAGTAGAGCGAGCCATAGCTCGAGATCCGGCCCAGCAGATCTTCGATCGCCTCGTACTCCGCCACCGCCGCGCCCAGCGCCGCCCCGTCCAGGTCCGCGATCTTGCCGGCATACGCCGTCTCGAACGCCTCGGCGCGTTTGCGCGCCGCCTCGATGTCGGCAGCCAGTTCCGGCGAATCCGGCCCGGGATAAAGATCGGCTAGCTGCCATTCGGGCAGGGCTCCCAAGTCGGGAGCATCGGTCGGGGCGGTCTGGGTCATGGAGGTCTCCACTACGGTCGGGGTCGGGAAATATTTTATCGCAGCGTCGTTTTGCGCGCGCGTTATTCTAATATGGTTTGAGGCGATAGCTATCCTAGGGAGAACGCAGTGAAGTACGACGAGTGGAACAGCCTCGCGGCGATGTTTTTCGAGCGCGCGCAAGAGCTGGGCGAAAAGCCCATGCTCTGGGCCAAGCAAGACGGCCGCTACCAATCCACAAGCTGGACCGAAGCGGCGCGCCAGGCGAGCCAACTTTCACGCGGCCTGCGCGCGTTGGGCGTCGAGCCGGGCGAACGCGTCGTGCTGGTTTCCGAAAATCGCCCCGAATGGCCCATCGCCGACATCGCCGTCATGGCCGCCGGCGCGGTCACCGTACCCGCTTACACCACCAACACGGTCCACGACTACCGCCACCTGTTGACCGATTCGGGCGCCTGCGCGGCCATCGTCTCGACCCGCGCGCTCGCCGCCCGCCTGCTGCCCGCGGCGCTCGATGCGCCCGGCTTGCGCTTCGTCGTCTCCCTGGAGGCGCTCGACGGCGCGGCTAACACCGACATGCCTGTGCACGGTTGGAACGATGTGCTCGCCCAAGGCGCCGAGCACCCCGACGACGTCGCGGACCAGGTCGCCAAGGCCGGGCCCGACGACCTCGCCTGCTTAATTTACACCTCGGGCACCGGCGGCAACCCGAAGGGCGTAATGCTCAGCCACCGGGCGATCCTGTGGAACTGCAAGGGCGCTTACCACCTGCTCGAAGAGATCGGACTCGACGACGAGGTTTTCCTGTCCTTTCTGCCGCTGTCGCACTCCTACGAACACTCGGCGGGCCAGTTCTTCCCGATCTCCATCGGCGCCCAGATTTATTATGCCGAAGGTGCGGACGCGCTGACCACTAACCTGGTCGAGGTCCGCCCCACCCTAATGGTCAGCGTGCCCCGGCTCTACGAGGTGATGCGCCAGCGCATCCTCGCCGGTGTGAAACGCACGGGCGGAACCAAGGCGAAAATGTTCGCCAAGGCCGTCGAGCTGGGCAGCCGCAACTATGAGCATGGCCGCCTGGGGCTGACCGGCGGCCTCTATAACAGCCTGCTCGACTGCCTGGTGCGCGCCAAGGTACGCGAGCGCTTCGGCGGCCGGCTCAAGGCGATGGTCTCGGGCGGCGCGCCTCTCAATCCCGAGGTCGGACTGTTCTTCACCGCGCTCGGCGTGCGCATCCTGCAAGGCTACGGCCAGACCGAGGCCGCCCCCGTAGTGAGCTGCAACCCGCCGCGCCGGGTCAAGCTCGAGACCGTCGGTCCGCCCTGCGAGGGGGTCGAGGTGCGTATCGCCGAGGACGGCGAGATTTTGGTCAAGGGCCCCCTCGTCATGGACGGCTACTGGAACAACCCCGAAGCCACCGCCGATGCACTGATCGACGGCTGGCTGCATACCGGCGATGTGGGGCGCATCGATTCCGATGGCTACATCCAGATCACCGACCGCAAAAAAGACATCATCGTCGTCTCGGGTGGCGACAACGTCTCGCCCCAGCGCGTCGAGGGCCTGCTCACGCTGCAGCCCGAAATCGCTCAGGCCATGGTCTATGGCGACGCCCGGCCCCATCTCGTCGCTCTGATCGTGCCCGATCCCGCCACCATCGAGAGCTTCGCGCGCCACCACAAGGTCGCCGCAAAGCTGTCCGAGCTGGCGGAGAACGACGAATTTACGGCCCTGCTCGGCGAAGCGGTCGAACGCGCCAACCTCGATCTCTCGGTGATCGAGCGGGTCAAGCGGTTCGTCATCGCGCACGACGCCTTTACCGTCGAGAACGGCCAGATGACCCCGACGCTCAAGATCCGCCGCCAACACATCCTCGAGGTCTACCGCAAGGCCGTGGAAGGGCTCTACCGGCGCTAACAACCGCTTCGCTGACGCGCCCGCTTGACCCCATTTGGCAATGGCTTAGCTTGTAGCCGAGAGGCCGCGCACCTGCGGCCCGAACCGGGATTCCTGCCATGGCCCTCGCTGCCGTCAGCCTCGACGACCGTTACGCGCTGGAGCGCGGCACGGTGCTACTTTCGGGCACCCAGGCGCTGGTCCGCCTGCCCATGATGCAGAAACGCCGCGACGAGGCGGCGGATCTGAGCACCGCCTGTTACGTCTCGGGTTATCGCGGCTCGCCGCTGGGCGGTCTCGACCGGGCGCTCTGGCAGGCTCGCGAATTTGTCGAGCGCCACGCTATCCATTTTCAGCCCGGCGTGAACGAAGACCTCGCCGCCACCGCCTGCTGGGGCAGCCAGCAGACCGCGCTCTACCCGGATGCGCTCCACGACGGCGTCTTCGCCCTGTGGTACGCCAAGGGCCCCGGGGTCGACCGCTCGGGCGACGCCTTCAAGCATGCGAATTTCGCCGGCACCTCGGCCCACGGCGGCGTGCTTGCGCTGGCCGGCGACGATCATCTCTGCCTGTCCTCGACCCAGCCCCATCAGAGCGAGTTCGCCTTCGTCGACGCGATGATGCCCGTGCTCCACCCGGCAAACGTCCAGGAGATCCTCGACTACGGCCTCGCCGGCTGGGCCATGTCGCGCTATGCCGGGGTCTGGGTCGGCCTCAAGCTGGTCGCCGACACGGTCGAGACCACCGCGCGCGTCGAGGTCGATCCCCACCGCCTCGCCCTCGCCCCACCGACCGATTACATCCGGCCCCCCGGCGGGCTCAACATCCGCTGGCCCGACCCGTCCGTCGAGCAGGAACGCCGCCTCCACGAACACAAGCTCGACGCCGCGCGCGCCTTCGCCCGGGCCAACGGCCTCGACCGCCTGGTGCTCGATTCCCCGAATGCCAAGCTCGGCATCGTCGCGACCGGCAAGTCGTGGCTCGACCTGCTCCAGGCACTCGACGAACTGGGCCTCGACGAGGTGGGCGCGCAGGCGCTGGGCCTGCGGCTCTACAAGGTCGCCATGAGCTGGCCGCTCGAGCCCGAGGGCGCGCGCGCCTTTGCCGCCGGCCTCGAAGAGATTCTCGTGGTCGAGGAAAAGCGCCCCCTGATCGAAAGCCAACTCAAGGAACTGCTCTACGATAACGCCGGGCCGCGCCCCCGCATCCTCGGCAAACGCGACGAGAGCGGCGCTTGGCTGTTGCCCTCGGCGGGCGAGCTTACCCCCACCGCTATCGCTCTCGCGCTGGCCGGCCGGCTCGATGCCGCCGCGCTGCCCGAATCCTTGCGCGCCCGCATCGCCGCGCTCCAGGAAACCGCCCGTGCCGCGGAATCGCGCACCCCCGTAGTCGTCCGCCAGCCCTATTTTTGCTCCGGCTGCCCGCATAACAGTTCGACCAAAATCCCCGAGGGCAGCAAGGCGCTGGCCGGCATCGGCTGTCACTACATGGTCCAGTGGATGGACCGCGAAACCCAGACCTACACCCACATGGGCGCCGAGGGTGCCAATTGGAACGGCCTCGCGCCCTTCGTTGCAACCGGCCACGTCTTCCAGAACATCGGCGACGGCACCTATTATCATTCAGGCCTGCTCGCGATTCGCGCCGCGGTCGGCGCGGGCGTCAACGTCACCTACAAGATCCTCTACAACGACGCCGTTGCCATGACCGGCGGCCAGCCCATGGACGGCCCCATGGACGTGCCCATGATCAGCCGCCAGCTCAACGGCGAGGGGGTCAGGCGCATCGCCGTGGTCTCCGACGAGCCGACGAAATACTCGATGACCGCCGATTTCGCGAAGGGCGTGTCGATCCATCACCGCGACGAGCTCGACAGCCTCCAGCGGGAGTTGCGCGATTGGCCCGGCGTCTCCGCCCTGATCTACGACCAGACCTGCGCCACAGAGAAACGCCGCCGGCGTAAGCGCGGCCTGATGCCCGACCCCGCGCGCCGGGTCGTGATCAACCCGGACGTCTGCGAGGGCTGCGGCGATTGCAGCCGGGCCTCGAACTGCCTCTCGGTCGTCCCGGTCGAAACCGAGTTCGGGCGCAAGCGCGCCGTCGACCTCGCCTCGTGCAATAAGGACGAAAGTTGCCTCGACGGCTTCTGCCCCAGCTTCGTCGTCGTTAAGGGTGGAAAATTACGCAAGCCCGAGCCATCCCACGCCACCATCCCGCCCCTCCCCGAGCCCGAGCACCCCGCCACTGAGACCCCTATCAACATCGTGATTGCCGGGGTCGGCGGCACCGGGGTCGTCACGCTCAGCGCGCTCATCGGCATGGCCGCCCATCTGGAAGGCCTCGGCGTCACCCTGCTCGACCATACGGGCCTCGCCCAGAAATACGGCGCGGTCGTGAGCTACGTCCGCATCGCGAACAAGCAGGCCGCCCTCCATGCGCCGCGCATCGCGTCAGGCGGCGCCGATCTACTGCTGGGCGGTGACCTCGTCGTCGCCGCGGGCAAGGAATCGCTGACCCGCCTTGCCGCCGGACGCACCGCCGCGCTGGTCAACGCCCAGGCCTCCATGGTCGGCGACTTCGCCCGCGAGGGCGATTACACCCTGCCCGAGGCCGCGTTGATTACCGCCATCGAGGATGCCGCCGGGGCGTCCGCGCTTGACGTCATCGATGCCACCGGCCTCGCCGTCGGGCTCACGGGCGACGCCATCGGCGCTAACCTGCTATTGCTCGGCGCCGCCTACCAGCGAGGCCGTCTTCCCGTCTCCGCCAAGGCGATCGAGACCGCCATCGAGCTCAACGGCGTCGCGGTCGAGGCGAATTTCGCTGCCTTCCGCTGGGGCCGGCTCGCCGGGCACGACCCCCAAGCCGCCGCCCGCGCCGCGGGGCTCGCACAGGCCGCCGCGCCCGTCCAAAGCTTTGAGGCTGCGATCGAGGCCCGCGCCGCCGACCTCGCGGCCTACCAGAACCAGGCCCTGGCCGAGCGTTACCAGGCGCTGGTCCGGCTCGCAGCTAAGCTCGAGCGCGAACGCGCGCCCCGCGCGGAAGGCCTCGCGGACGCCGTCGCGCGCGGCTACCACAAGCTGCTTGCGGTCAAGGACGAATACGAGGTCGCCCGGCTCTACACCGACGGCCGCTTCGCCCGTCGGCTTGCCGATACGTTCGAGGGCAACACTTCGCTTGAGTTCCACCTCGCGCCGCCGATCCTGGGCGCACGCGACGCGGCTACCGGGCACCTGAAGAAGCGCGCCTTCGGCCCCTGGGTCATGCCGCTGTTTCACATCCTCGCGCGGCTCAAAGGCCTGCGCGGCACGCCCCTCGACGTCTTCGGCTGCAGCCAGGAGCGCAAGCGCGAACGCCGCATGATCAGCGAGTACGAAACAACCGTCGCCACCCTGCTCGACGGCCTCGCGCCCGACAACCACGCCCTCGCCGTTGAGATCGCGTCCCTGCCGCTATCCGTGAAGGGTTTCGGCCACATCAAGGACGCCGCGGCTACCTGCGCCGACGAGCGCCGCATCGAGTTGATGGCTGCCTGGCACAACCCCGCAGCCCACGCCGATGCTGCGGAATAGACCGATTCCGATAATATCGAAATCGTCCAAGTTCGCGGAGGCGCGGACCGTTTGGTCTGCTGCCGTGAGCGACATAAAATAAACGACAGAAAGGAGAAAACACCGTGACCGAAAGACAAGTTGCCATCGTCACCGGCGTCGGGCCGGGGCTGGGCGCCGCAATCGCGCGATGCTTCGCCAGCGCCGGCATGAAAGTCGCCGTCAGCTCGCGCAACCCGGCGAAGATCGATGCCATTGCGAAATCCCTGGCCGACGAGACCGGTGCCACGGTCGTCGGCCACGCCATCGACGTCACCGACGAAGCCGCCGTCATAGCCCACTTCGCGGCCGTTCAGGCCGATTGGGGCGTACCCGACGTTGTCGTCTTCAATGCCAGCGGCTACGGCACGTGCAGCATCCTAGAGGCCACCGCCGAGGCGTTCGAAGCCCAATGGCGGGCGGGCTGCCTGGGCGGCTTTCTGGTCGGACGCGAGGCCGCGAAGGCGATGGCCGGGCGGGGCTCGGGCTCGATCCTGTTCACGGGTGCGACCGCCAGCATCCGGGGCAGCGCGAAATACTTCAATTTCGCGTCGTCGAAGTTCGCGCTGCGCGCGCTCACCCACTCCATGGCCCGTGAGCTGGGGCCGCTGGGCATCCATATCGCCCATGTCCTCATCGACGGCGAGATCCGGCTCAAGCCGGACGATCCCCGCACCCCCGAGCGCGACGCCGACGCCCTGCTCGATCCCGACTCCCTCGCCGAGCTCTACTATCAGCTCCACACCCAGGAGCGGAGCTGCTGGACGCTGGAGACCGACGTGCGGCCCTCGGTAGAGAGCTTCTGAGCCCGAGCGCCCAAGACCGCTAACGTGAAACAACAAAGGCCCGCAGGGCCAAGGTCGCGACTGCGACCCGCCGCCTATGCGGCGCGCCCGCGCAGCCGTGGATCGTCAGACCCACTGGCACGAGCGAAAAAAGTCTGATCCCCACAGGGGTTAGCTATAGGCACGCTGGCGCGCCAGGCTATCTTCGGGCCAGTAATCCTCGCACTCGTAATATTCCTCGACTGCGGGTACGTCCGCCCCCAGCACGACCCATGGCTGTTTCGTGGCGGTAAAGATATGGATGTCGGGCGCCAGCCGGTCCCGCTCGTCGAGCGCTGCCGACGCGCACGAAGCGCACCGCGTCGCCCGAATCCCCGTAATGGCTCCACAGCGCCACGCGGCAACCCGGACAGCGAACGACATCCTGCCCCACACCGCTTTAGCGCCGGCGTCGCCACCACCTCGGGTATGCCCTGCAAGAGTGTGACGCGATCCGCTTCGATCATGGTATTTAACGCAAACGCGGCGCCCGATTCGCGCTGACACCAGCGACAGTGGCAGCAATGAAAGAACAGCGGCCGGCTCGTCATGCGATAGCGCACCGCGCCGCAGGTACAGCCGCCGTCCGCGACCCAGCCATCACTCATTGAGGTTGCCGCGCTAGCGGCCGCACCGCTGCTCGGGATGAAGGCTCCGGAGCAGAATGTTATCGCTGCCGCCGATCACATCCCGGCTCGAGCCGACGATCAGGGGATCGGGACGCCCGACGACATCGGTATTTTTTCGGGGTAAGGCAAGTGAGATAGAAAATGCTTCATGCAGGCGAGCCCCGCGCGCTTCTTGTCGTCGGACTTGATGATCGTCCACGGCGCGTCGGCGGTATCCGTGTAAAAGAACATCGCTTCCTTCGCTTCCGTGTAGCTGCCCCATTTATCCAGCGACTGGCGGTCGATGGCCGAGAGCTTCCACATCTTCAGTGGCTCGTGCTCGCGCGCCTTGAAGCGCCCGAGCTGCTCTTTCTGGGTCACGGAAAACCAGTATTTGAGCAGCCGGATGCCGCCGCGTACCATCATGCGTTCGAGCTCCGGGGCCTGGCGCATGAACTCCAGGTAGTCGTTGGGGGTGCAGAGCCCCATCACCCGCTCGACGCCGGGACGATTCTACCAGGAGCTATCGAAGAAAACGAGCTCGCCCCGGGACGGGAGGCTCGCGATATAGCGCTGAAAGAACCACAGGTATTGCTTGCGCTCGGATGGCTTGTCGAGTGCGACGACGCGCGCGCCGCAAGGATTGAGATGCTCGGTGAAGCGCTTGATAGTGCCGCCCTTGCCGGCGGCGCCGCGGCCCTCGAAGAGAAGCACGACCTTTTGGCCCGCCCCCTTCACCCACTCCTGGACCTTGAGCAACTCAACCTGGAGCTCGGCCTTTTGTTTGTCGTAGGACTTGCGGTTGATTTTCTTCTTGTAGGGTATTTTCCGGTCTCGAAAATCCGGCGGATTTCGTCCGGGTCCTCGCGCAACTCTGCGAGGCGAAGCTCGGCGCTCTGGGCGTGCTCTTCAGCCTCGCCGTTTCCCTTGACCTTGGGCGCCTTAACCGCGCTGCCGTCGGGCAGCTCTGGCACGGGTGCACTCCCGTTGCCGCCGAGCTTTGCTCCGTCCAGCCTTCAGGCTTCGACCGTTCCCATCGTTCTTCATCGCACAACTTCCTAAACTGCACTGCCGACGCAGAATCGCGCGGCAAAGACCAGATTTTGATTCAATGACTTATTGGTTTCTTTGCCGTTAATTCTTGCCCGGCCGGCGTGGCAACGACTATAGGCCCCTCGGCCCCGTCCTATCCAGCCCGATCCCCTTCGCCGGGACGCGAATCACCCCCCTAAAATCCGTGCTTGGCGCGCTCGATCTCGTAGGCCGCTTTCTTCCCCTCGCTCGTTTCCTTGTTGTGCTTTGCCTTCCACGCGTCGTAGGGCTCACCGTAGACGATCTCGCGGGCCGCGGGGTCGCTCAGCTCAATGCCCTTTGCTTCCGCTGCCTCGCGATACCAGCGCGAGAGGCAATTGCGGCAAAAGCCCGAGAGGATCATGAGGTCGATGTTCTGCACGTCGGTGCGCTCGCGCAGGTGATCGCGCAAGCGGCGATATGCCGCCGCTTCCAGTTCGGTTTGTGTCTGATCATTCATATCGGCCATGGCCGTTCTCCCGGTTAGTGGGCTCCTGCCCAAAATATGAGGCGTTCGCGGCCCGATTGCCAGCCCTGCCCCCCCCCCAGGCGCGCAAGCGCCCCGGTGTCCCTCTCCGGCACCGCAGTTCCCGTTGGTGGCGGTGCGCGCAATCCCGTATAACCGGGGGTCTTCGCATCCCCGGACCCGCCGCCCGTGACCGACAGCCGTTTCAGCCAATTCGGCCTTCCCGCCCTACTTCTCGGCGCCGCCGTGATTGCCACGTCGGGCATCTTCGTGCGCCTCAGCGAGGCCGAGCCCATTGCCACCGCGTTCTACCGCATCGCCTTTTCGCTGCCGTTCTTCTGGCTCTGGATGCGTATCGAGCTACGCCCCCGCGCCGGCGAAGTCGGTCTGCGCCCGCGCCAGCTCACGGATTGGGTGTGGATGGTGTTCGCCGGCGTCCTCCTCGCCTTCGACCTCGCCGCGATGCACTGGTCGATCCAGTACACCACCGTCGCCAACACCATGCTGCTAGCCAATACCGCGCCGCTCTATGTCGCGCTTGGCGCCTGGCTGATCCTGCGCGAGCGCGTCACGGCCCGATTCCTGCTCGTGCTCGCCGTCACCCTGGTGGGCGTCGCCCTGCTGGTCTGGAACAGCCTCTCGATCAGCCTCGCCCACGTCATGGGCGACGGGCTGGGTCTGCTCACGGGCGTCTTCTACGGCGGCTACCAGCTCGCCATCAAGCGGCTGCGCGGAAAATTCTCCGCCAGCGTGGTCATGACCTGGACAACCGTGCCCTCCATGGCGGCGCTTGCCCTGCTCGTCCCGCTGACCGGCGAGAGCTTCGCGGTCCCGTCGCTCAACGGCTGGATCATCCTGATCGCGCTCGGCCTGTTCACCCACGCCGGCGGCCAGGGGCTGATAAATTTCGGCGTCGGCCACCTCACCGCGGCCTTTGCATCTATCGCCCTGCTGCTCCAGCCCGTGGTCGCGGCAATGATCGCCTGGCCCCTGTTCGGCGAAGCCTTCACCCCGCTCCAGGGCGCGGGCGCGGCAATCGTGCTGGCGGGCATCTTCTTCGCTCGGCGGGCGAGCCGGTGAGCACCAGCGCTTCGCCCGCGGCGCCCCTTACTGGGGCGCGCCCTGCTTGTCACCTAGGTCGTCTGGCTGCTCGGCGCGGCCAATTACGGCCACGCCTTCTTCGAGCGTACCAATCCCTCGACCATGACCGACGATCTGATGCGCGAATTTGGGGTATCGGCGACAGCACTGGGCAACCTCGCCGCCGTCTACATGTACGCCTACGCCGCCCTGCAGATCCCCGCGGGCATCGCGTTCGACCGCTGGGGGCCGCGTGCCACCCTGGCCGGCGCCGCCGCTTGTTGCGCCGCCGGCGCGGTCCTGTTCGGCCTCGCCCCCTCGATCGAGGCCGCCATGTTCGGTCGGCTGCTGATCAGCCCGGGCTCGACCGACTGGGTGCCACGAGCAGCGCCTCGGTCATCCTGCTTGGCCTCGCTATCGGCTCGCCCCTCGCCGGCTGGCTGTCCAATCGGCTGCGTCGGCGCAAGGCGGTTCTGGTGGGCTTCAACGGGCTCTCGCTCTTGGCCTGGCTGCCCTTGATCTACTGGCCCAAACTGCCCGACGCTGCGCTTTACCTGCTCTACGCCCTTGTCAGGGTGGCCGACGCCCGTGTCCTGCTCAACTTCGTGACCGCACGCGATCATTCCGCCACCGGGCGCTCCGGTTCCGCCTCGGCCACCGTCAACAGCTTCGTGGTCGGCTGCGGCGCGCTCCTCCTACCCCTCATCGGCGTTCTTCTCGACGCGAACTGGGACGGCACCCTGATCGAAGGCGTGCGCGTCTTTTCCGCGTCGGCCTACGAGACCGCATTCGTCCTGCTGCCGGCCTCCTCCGGGCTGGCGCTGCTCGCCTCGATCATCCTCCGCGAAAGCCACCCCACGCGGGTACGCGGCGCGCCGCTGGGCGAGACGAGCCCATGAGCCCACGCCGCGCCTCGTCGCTGACCCCGTGGCTGATCTGGATTTTGGGTGGGTCGTTCTTCACCTACACCTTCTTCCAGCGCACCAACCCCAGCGCCATGGTCGAATCGCTGATGCGCGACTTCGACGTCAACGCGGCGGCGCTAGGAAACCTCTCCGCGGTCTATTTCTACGCCTACGCCGCCATGCAGATCCCGGCGGGCGTCATGTTCGACCGTTGGGGTACGCGCTGGATCCTGGCCCTGGCCGCGCTCGTCAGCGCGGGCGGCGCGGTGCTCTTCGCCCTTGCACCCAGCCTCGACGTCGCCATCCTCGGCCGCGTCCTGGTCGGGCTCGGCGGCGGCATGAGTTATCTCGGCGCGCTGGCACTCGCGATGATCTGGTTCCCGCGCGAGCGCTACGCCCTGCTTGTGGGCATAAGTATGCCGTTCGGCATTGTGGGCGGCGTGCTCGGCCAGGCGCCCTTCGCGGCCCTGCTCCAGGTCGTCGGCTGGCGCGATGCCATACTGGGCAGCGCCGGGCTCGCCCTGCTGCTCGCCATGCTGTTCTGGCTCTCGCGCTCCGCCAAGCCGCCCACCGACGCCGCGCGGTCCGCCGCCGTCGTGGCGGGTGCGAAGCGCCCCGCACTGCTCGATTCACTCCATCGCGCCGCACGCGAACCTCAAATCTGGGTGCTCTCCCTCTCCGGGGCATTTTCCGTCGCACCGATGTTCGCGTTTGCCGGGCTCTGGGCGGTGCCCTACCTGATGCAGGTCCACGGCCTCGATCGCCCCGCCGCCGCGGGGGCCGCATCGCTCATGATGATCGGGCTCGGCATCGGCTCGATCCTCTCGGGCTGGCTGTCCAACCGGCTGCGCCGGCGCAAGGCGCTCTTCGTCACCGGCCTCGTCGTGTCCCTCGCCGGCTGGCTCGTGGTCGTGCTGGTGCCCGACCTGCCCATTGCGGTCCACTGCCTGCTCTATCTGATGATCGGTATCGCGAAGGGCACTTCGGTGCTGACCTATATCGCCGCCCAGGACCACGCCGGAGCAGCGACCTCGGGCGCGGGCTCGGCCATCATCAACACCTTCTATCTGGGCGGCGGCGCGGTCGCGCAGTACTTCATCGGCATGCTGCTCGACCTGCACTGGGCGGGCGAGATCGTCGCGGGGGTTCGGATCTATTCGCCCGTCGCGTATGATGCCGCTCTGCTCGCCATGCCTGCCAGCGTCGGAATTGCCTTACTGCTGTCCTTCGCGATCCGCGAGAGCCATCCCGGCAGGCATCCCGGAGGATCGATGCCGCTGTGACCGAAACCGCCCGCGCCCTGCTCGAAACCCTGTTCGCGACTGCCGTGGATACCGCGCTTCCGGCTCGCTGTCTTCCCCCCCACCTGCCACCGCCGCCCACGGGACGCACCGTCGTGATCGGCGCGGGCAAGGGGGCGGCCGCCATGGCCCGCGTGGTCGAGAAGAACTGGTCCGGCCCGATCGAGGGCCTCGTCGTCACCCGCCGGGGTCACGGCGTGCCCTGTGAGACGATCGAGGTCATCGAAGCCGCTCATCCGGTGCCCGACGACACGGGCGAGGCCGCCGCCCGGCGCATCCGCGAGGCAGTAACAAACCTCACACCCGACGACCTCGTGCTGTTCCTAGTTTCGGGCGGCGGCTCGGCGCTGCTCTCCTTGCCCGCACCGGGTCTCAGCCTCGACGACAAGCGCGCGGTAACAACGGCGCTGCTCCGCTCGGGTGCTGCGATCGGCGAGATCAATTGCGTTCGCAAGCATCTCTCGGCGATCAAGGGCGGCCGTCTTGCCGTCGCCGCCCATCCCGCCCAATTCGTGAGCCTGATCATCTCCGACGTGCCCGGTGACGACCCGGCGGTGATCGCCTCGGGGCCCGGTGTGGCCGACCCAAGCAGCTTCGCCGAAGCCCGCGCGGTGTTGGAAAAATACGTCGTCGAGCCGCCCGCCTCCGTGCGCGCCCATCTCTACGCCGCCGCCGCCGAATCACCCAAGCCCGGCGATCCCCGCCTCGCTAACGCACGCGCGATTCTCTGCGCGGCGCCGTCGGAATGCCTCGAACGCGCAGCCGCGCTTGCACGCAACCACGAAGTCGAAGCCGTCCTGCTGGGCGACGCGCTCGAGGGCGAGGCGCGCGAGCTTGCCCAGACCCATGCTGCACTGGCGCGCGATGCACTTGCGGGCGGGGACCTGCCCGCGGTGCTGATCTCCGGGGGCGAAGCCACCGTGACGATCACGGGTCAGGGCCGCGGCGGACCCAACGCCGAATACGCTCTAGCCCTCGCACTCGCGCTCGAAGGCACAGCGGGAATCTACGCCATCGCGTGCGATACCGATGGCATCGATGGCTCCGAGGACAACGCCGGCGCCCTTATCGGGCCGGACACGCTGGCCCGCGCCCGGACCGCATCGCTTGATCCCGCCGCCCATCTCGCCGATAACGATGCCTACAGGTTTTTCGAGGCGCTGGGCGATCTCGTCGTCACCGGCCCGACACGAACCAACGTGAACGACTTTCGCGCGATCCTGATCGCACCGCACGAGAACTGGGGCGACTAGGCCGCCCGTGGGGAAACCGACCGCGACTATGCGCCATCTTCGCAACGCTAAGATCGTCGCCACCCTGGGACCGGCAACCGCCAACCCGGAAATGATCGCGGCCTTGTTTGAGGCGGGCGTCGACGTTTTCCGGCTCAACTTCAGTCACGGCAGCCACGACGACCACCGCGCGAGCCACGCCGCGATCCGCGATCTCGAGACCCGAACGGGGCGCCCGATCGCGGTTCTGATCGATCTTCAGGGGCCGAAGCTGCGCATCGGTAGGTTTGCCGACGGCCCGGTCGAACTGGCCAAGGGAGCCCCCTTCCGCCTCGATCTCTCCGACGCGCCTGGCGATGCGAGACGCGTCGGCCTACCTCATCCCGAGGTCTTTGCCGCACTCACCGAGGGTGCCGATCTGCTGCTCGACGACGGGCGGCGCCATCTACGGGTCGAGCGCTGCGGCGAGGATTTTGCCGAGACCACCGTCGTGATCGGCGGCGAACTCTTCGATCATAAGGGCCTTAACCTGCCGCGCCTCGTACTGCCCATCGGCGCATTGACCGACAAGGACCGCGCCGATCTTGCGTTCGGCCTCTCGCTCGGGGTCGACTGGGTCGCGCTCTCCTTCGTCCAGCGGCCCGAAGACGTCGCCGAGGCACGCAGCTTGATCGCAGGCCAGGCGGGCGTGATGAGCAAGCTCGAGAAACCCTCGGCGCTGGACGCGCTGGACGAGATCATTGAACTGTCCGACGCGTTGATGGTGGCGCGCGGCGATCTCGGCGTCGAGCTCGCGCCCGAGGAGGTCCCGGGCCTGCAAAAACGTATCGTGCGCGCCGCCCGTCAGGCGGGCAAACCCGTGGTGGTCGCAACCCAGATGCTCGAATCCATGATCCAGGCGGCCGCGCCGACCCGTGCCGAGGCCTCCGACGTAGCGACCGCAGCCTACGACGGCGCGGACGCGCTGATGCTCTCGGCGGAATCTGCAATCGGCGAATACCCCCGCGAAGCGGTCGCGATGATGAACCGGATCATCGAACAGGTTGAACGCGACCCGCTCTACCGCAGCTTGCTCGAAGTCGATCCGCCCGAGACACGCGAAACGTTGGCTGACGCTATCACCCTGGCCGCGCGCCAGGTCGCCGAGACGGTCCACGCCCGCGCCATCGTCACCTACACCACTTCGGGCTCGACCGCACTGCGCGCCTCGCGGGCGCGCCCCGCCGTCCCGGTCCTGGCGCTGACCCCGGTGCAGGCGACGGCGCGCCGCCTTGCGCTCGCCTGGGGCACCTATTGCATCGAGACCGCGGACGTCTCGACCTTCGACGACATGACCGACCGTGCCACCGAGGTCTCCTTCGAGCTCGGTTTTGTCGAGGCGGGCGAGCGCATCGTGATTACCGCAGGCGTGCCCTTCGGCACGCCGGGCGGCACCAACGTGCTGCGCATCGCCGAGATCTGGCCCGACCGCTTCGCTGACCGCTAGGCCCGCGCGAAGGGTTTTACCCACTATAAGAAGAGGCCGCCCTGACGGGTCACGATGGCCCGGCTAGATCGGCGTTGCGTCAGTCGGTGATCAGCATCGAGCCCGGCTTGTGGGTCAGGCAGAGATCGGGCCGCGCCGCCTCGATCGCGACCTGGGGTGTCACCCCGGAGGCCCAGAAACACGGTACCTCGCCGGCGCGAACCTCGCCCGGCTCGCCGAAATCGGCGCGCGCCAGATCAGCGATCCCGATCGCCGCCGGATCGCCGCAATGGACCGGCGCGCCGTGGAGCCGGGGATAACGCTCGGTAATTGCGATAGCGCGCGTGACATCGCGCTCGGCAATCGGGCGCATGGAGACGACCATCGGCCCCGATAAAAGTCCGGCAGGCTCGTTGGCAAGGCTGGTGCGATACATCCCCAAATTGCGCCCCTCCTCGTAATGACGGAGCCGGATGCCGGCGGCTACCAGCGATTCCTCGAAGGAAAACGAACAGCCCAGCGCGAAGCCCACCAAGTCGTCGCGCCACAGGGCCGTGATGTCATCATGCTCGGCCACCAGCCGCCCATCGCGGTATTCGCGGTAGCGCGGCAGGTCGGTGCGCAAATTCAGGCCGGCGCCGAGTACGGGCAGCAGAGGATCGCCGGGCGCGGTGCGCGCGAGCAGCGGGCAGGGTTGCGGGTTGCGTTCACAATAGGTTGCGAAATCGTCGGCCAGCGCACCCGGCAGGATCGCGAGATTGGCCTGGACAAAGCCGGGCGCGAGGCCCGCGGTCGAGCCGGTGATTTCGCCCGCCCGGATGCGTGCCCGCAGGCGCACCGGCCCGTCGCTTCGCTCATACACGGCCCTGGCGAGTGCCATGGCCGTGCTCAGGTCCGAATGCCGTTCAGTTTCTCGTCGAGGGTGCGGACGTGATGCTGCGCGGCGGGCAGGTAAGGATGCACGGCAAGCGCGCGCTTGAAGGCGTCGAGCGCAGCGGCTTCGTTCTCCATCCTGAGATAAGCGAGGCCCAGGCCCGAGAGGGCGCCAAAATGACGCGGCTCGCGGGCCAGCGTCTCGACGATGTCGCGCAACGACGCCTCGTAATCGCCCATCAGGAAATAGAGCGTCGCCCGTTTATTCCAGCCCTCGGCAAAGCCGTCGTCGCGCTCGATCACCATGTTGAAGTTGATCAACGCGCTGTCGAACACGCCACGGTTCATCGCCTGGGTGCCGACGTTGAGCGCGAGCTGGGTACTGGAGTCTGGCGCCTCCATCCAGATCGCCCAGATCCTCGCCTCGACGCCGCGCGCCTCGCCTTCGTCGGCAGCATCGTGAAGCTGCGCGAACAGCGCGTCGAGCCGGGGGTCGTCCTGTTCCGCCATCGCCCAGGGTCCCGACGTCAGCAGGAATACCGCAACCAGCGCAGCGAGCCATCTAGCCATGGAAAAAGCCTACGCCCAATCTCGGGGCAGGCCAAGGGAGCGGCCATCACGATCTTGCGATCAGCGCCGGGCCCGCATGAGCGCGCCCGGCTCGGGCCCGCCGCTTGCCCAGTCGAGCAACTCGACCGTATGGACTACGGGGCGGGGAAAGGCGCCCGCGATCTGGGCGATGCAGCCGATATTGCCCGCGGCAACGACCTCGGCCCCGGTGCGCGAGAGATTAGCGATCTTCTCGGCCAGCAGGCGCTCGGACAGCTCGCCCTCGAGCAGGCTGTAAGTACCCGCCGAGCCGCAGCAGATATGGCCCTGTGGCACGTCGCGCACGTCGAAGCCCGCGTCCGTCAGCAACCGACGCGGCAGCTCGTGGATGCGCTGGCCGTGCTGCAGCGAGCAAGCTGAATGATAGGCGACGACCGGGAGACCCCGCACGGGGCGCGCGGAGCAGGAGATATCGAGGCTGTCCAGTACTTCGGTAACGTCTCGCGCGAGGCCTGCGATACGCGCCGCGCTCTCGGCGTAGGCGGGATCGTCCTTGAGCAGGTGGCCGTAATCCTTGACCTGCGTGCCGCAGCCCGAGGCGTTGATGACCACGGCGTCGAGCCCGCCGACCTTGTCGTCGAGCAGGCGCGCCCAGGCCGCGACGTTGCGCCGGGCCGCCCTGCGCGCGGCCTCCGCTTCGCCCAGATGCTGCGCCAGCGCGCCGCAACAGCCCGCACGGGGCGCGATAACGACCTCGCAGCCGAGCCGGGTAAGCAGACGCACGGTGACCTCGTTGATCGCCGGGCTCAAGACCTGCTGGACGCAGCCCGCGAGGAGCGCCACCCGCATGCGCCGCGCCCCTTGCGCGGGGAAGGTGGCGGACGAGGCAGCAGGCGAGGGCGCCTCGATGCGCGCCGGAACGGAGCGCAGCAGGCGGCCTAGGAGGCCGGGCAGAACCCGCGCTGCCGGGCGAAACGGCAAAGCCGCCATGAGCGCGAGGCGGAAGGCGGCGGGCCGGGGCAGCAACCAGGCGAGCCAGCGGCGGACCAGCCGCTCACGGAGCGGGCGGCGATAGGTGCGCTCGATATGGGCGCGGCCGAGATCGACGAGGTGGCGGTAATCGACGTCCGCCGGGCAGGCGGTCATGCAGGACAGGCAGGTCAGGCAGCGATCGAGGTGGGTGGCGACGAGGGCGCCTGCCGCCTTGCCGGTCTCCAGCAGGTCCTTGACGAGGTAGATGCGCCCGCGCGGGCTGTCGAGCTCGTCGCCCAGCAGGCGGAAGGTCGGACAGGCGGTGATGCACATGCCGCAATGAACGCAGGCGCGCAGGATCTGGTTGGCCTCGGCGAGCTGGGGATCGGCAAGTTGGGTCGCAGAAAAATTCGTCTGCATAGGCGCTGGCCCTAAACCCCCGCGACCATACGGCCGGGGTTGAGCACCCCGTCGGGATCGAAGCCGCGCTTGAGGCGCGCGGAGAGGGCCGCGAGCGCCGCGGGCTGAGGATGGAAGACGGCGGTATTGCGCCGAACCCTCTCGGAGGCCCGAACCAGCAGGGCATGGCCGCCCGCTTCATCGACCGCACCGCGCACCACGCTGGCGGCCGCATCGTCGCGCGCCGGGAGGGCGAGCCAGACCAGTCCGCCGCCCCAGTCGTAGAAGGCTTCCGCGCCCAACACGACTCCGGCGATCTGCGCAACGACGCTGGCTCCCTTGTCCGGCGTGAGCGAGAGCCGCCAGACCTGGGGCGCCGTGTCGGCGGCAAAGGGTGCAACATCGCGAACCTCGCGCCACAGGGTACCTGAGTTCTTGCTGTGCAGTTCCTCGACCGGGCCGAAAGCGCCCAGGGCGTCGCGGAGTGCTACGCAACGCGCCTCGGCGGAGAGACCGAAGCCCTCGACGCGCACGGCGGAGACCGCCACGCCCGCCTCCATGATGTAGGAGACACCGGAGCGCGCGGCGATGGCGGCGGGCAGATGAGCGGCGGCGGAAACCTCGTGGGGTGTCGCCAACGCCGCACGTAGCGCTTTGAGGCCGCGCCCGTCGTCGAGCCCGAAGACGAGAACGGTGCGCGTGCGCTCGGGCGCGGGCAGCGCGCGCACGGTGAGATCGGTGACCACGCCGAGCGTGCCCCACGAGCCCGCCATGAGCTTGCATAAATCGTAGCCGGTGACGTTCTTGACCACCCGGCCGCCGGTCTTGATCGCCTCGCCCCGCCCGGTTACGGCCTTGAGCCCGAGCAGGTGATCGCGCGCGGCAAAGGCCTTGATCCGCCGGGGCCCCGAGAGGTTGCACGCCATGACGCCGCCCAGCGTCGCGCGGCCTTCGGCCTCGCCCAGCAACGGGCCCAGATCGGGCGGCTCGAAGGCGAGCTGCTGGTTTTTCGCGGCCAACTCCGCCGTGATTTCGGCGACAGGCGTGGCGGGGCCGGCGTCGAACACCATCTCGGCGGGCTCGTAATCGCGCATCCCGGTAAGCGAGCCCAGATCGAGGCTGTGTTCGGCCGCGACGGGGCGACCGAGGGCGCGCTTGCTGCCACCCGCAACGATCTCGAGCGGTGTTTTCGCAGCCAGCGCCCATTGCACCGCCTCGACGACATCACTTTCGCTGTTGGGTGCCAGTCGCTCAGTCATCAGAAGCGCGGCAAGTCGGGAAACGGCACCTGCCCCTTGTGGACATGCATGAGGCCGAGCTCGGCGCAGCGGTGCAGCGTGGGAAAGACCTTGCCGGGGTTGAGCAGACCATCGGGGTCGAAGGCGCATTTGACCCGCTGCTGCTGGTTGAGGTCGGCCTCATTGAACACGGTCCCCATGAGGTCGCGTTTTTCAACGCCGACCCCATGCTCGCCCGTGAGCACGCCGCCCATCACAACGCAGGCCTCGAGGATCTCGGCGCCGAACGCCTCGGTCTTCTCGAACTCGCCGGCCACGTTGCCGTCGTAGAGGATGAGCGGGTGGAGGTTGCCGTCGCCGGCGTGAAATACGTTCGCAACCCGGAGATCGTACTTCTCCGAGAGCCGTTTGATCAGGCCCAGGATTTCGGCGAGCTTGCCCCGGGGAATGGTGCCGTCCATGACGTAATAATCGGGCGAGAGCTGGCCGGCCGCCGCAAAGGCCGCCTTGCGCCCGGCCCAGAATCTCTCGCGCTCGGCCTCGTCGCGGCTCGCACGGACCGAGGCCGCCCCGGCGTTGTTCGCGATTTCACTGACTCGAGCGACAAGGTGATCGACCTCGACCGCGGGGCCGTCGAACTCGACGATCATCACCGCCTCGACGTCGGTGGGATAGCCGACATGGGCGAAATTCTCCGCCGCCTGGATGGCGAAGCGGTCCATGATCTCCATGCCCGCGGGAATGATGCCCGAGCCGATCACCTCGCCGACGCAGGCGCCCGCGGATTCGACAGTGGGAAAGCCGATCAGCAACGCGCGCACGACGGGCGGGCGGGGCAGCAGGCGGACGGTGACCTCGGTAATCACGCCGAGCAGGCCTTCCGAGCCGGTCATGACGCCGAGCAGATCATAGCCCTCGGAATCGAAATGACGGCCGCCGAGGCGGACGACCTCGCCGTCCATCAGGACGATCTCAGTGCCCAGGATATTGTTGGTGGTGAGCCCGTATTTGAGGCAATGCACGCCGCCGGAATTCTCCGCGACATTGCCGCCGATGGAGCAGGCGTACTGGCTCGACGGATCGGGCGCGTAGAACCAGCCCTCGGCCTCGGCGGCTTGCGAAATGGCGAGGTTCGCGACGCCGGGCTGGACCACGGCGCAGCGGTTGGCCGTATCGACCTCCAGAATCCGGTTGAGCTTGGAAAGCCCGATGGTGACCCCGTCGGCGAGCGGCAGCGCGCCGCCGGACAGCCCGGTGCCTGCGCCGCGCGGGACTATCTTGACTTCTAGTTCGCGGCACAGGCGGAGGATGGCCGCGACTTCGGCGGTCTCGCGGGGCAGGACGGCGACAAGGGGGAGCTGGCGATAGGCGCTCAAGCCGTCGCATTCGTAGGCGCGCAGGCGCGTCTCGTCTCCGATCACGCAATCAGCGGGCAGGATATCGTGCAGCCCCGCGATCAAGCGGTTGCGCTTGGCCAACACGGCTTGATCGGGCTTCGGCATGAGCATGGCGGCGCTCCCGTCGTGAACGAGCTTACGCCGCGAGTGTGGTGGCTGGCTTGGAGAGCGTCAATGGCGGAAGGCGCGACGCGGTATCCGCGTAATGGAGGGTCTTCGTCTTGACAGGAAGTTCCGGGTTCGCTGACGTAAATTAGTAATATGGATAATATATCCGCATAAGGGATATTCGGAACCAAACTAAAGAATGGGTGGCTAACGAATGATCCGATCGGCACCGTCTCTACCGGCGAGTAACGGCTCACGGCCTGCCGCACGGCGTCGCTCACACGGTGCGCGGCAGGATCTTTTCGACACCCTCGCAAGTCCTTGCCGGCGCCTAGAGAAAAGGAGAGGTTCATGGGGAAGACCAAAGGCCTGACGGCCCCCTCAGGGGCCGCCTACAGCGCGAAAAATTAGGAGCTGCTCGCCAATTTCTGGCACCCGGCCGCGTTCGAAAGCGAGGTCGGGACTGAGCCTTACGCCTTTACCCTGCTCGATACGGAACTGATCCTCTACCGCACGGACGAGACGACCATCGTCGCGGCGCTCGACCGCTGCCCGCACCGGGGCTCCAAACTGAGCCTGGGACGGATGTGCGACGGCAAGCTGGTGTGCGCCTATCACGGCTTTCGCTTCGGCGCGGGCGGCAAATGCACCGGCATTCCGTCGCTCAAGAAGGACACAGGCTCGCGCGCACGGGACGGCCTGACCAGCTTTCCGGTGGAGCAGCGTTACGGCCTCGTCTGGGTCAGCCTGCAGCCTCCGGCGCGGTTTCCGATCTTCGACTTTCCCAAGCTGGAAGACCCCGCTCTGCAACGGGGAAAGTTCAGCCTGACGCACGATTCCGGCGCCGGTCGAAATCTGAAGAACTTCGGCGATACCTCGCATTTCTCGTTCATCCACGCCGTCAGTTTCGGCGAGGCGGGCCGGCCCGACGTGCCGCCCTATAAGGTCAAGGACACGAAGTACGGGCTGTCCTACGAGGTGATGACCCACCAGCAGGACGGCAGCCTGCTCTTCGGCGAGCCGGTCTATGCGGATGTTCCGTCGGAATATTACACCACCTATCCATTCACGATCCTGCTGCGCCTGCTATTCTCGTGCGGGACCGAGAACATTCTCGAGACGATCTGCCCGATCTCGGCGACGACGTGCCAGGTCCTGATGGTCAAAACCCGCGATCACGATCACGAGCAACCGGTCGACGACTGGATCGCCCTCCAGGAGAAGGTCAACGCGGAAGACCGCGAGATCGTGGAATCCCAGAGCCCCTCGCAGTTGCCGCTCAGAATCGCGAACGAATTCCATACGACGGCGGACACCTCGTCTGTCGCCTACCGGCGTAAATGGCGCAAGCTCGGGTTTTCGGGCGAGCTGCTTTAGCCCCCTGTGCCGTTTCACTTTATACAATAAAGCGAAACGGCGTTCAGTCGCCACGTAGGCTCACGCCGCATAAGCGGCGGCCCGCATTCGCGGGCTTACGAAGCTCGCTCGATTTCACTTCAACGGCTGGAACGTCAGGATTTGCCCAACAAAAAAGGCCGCCCCGTTTCCGGTGCGGCCCGTACGCTCGAGGATAAGGCCCGGCGCTAGCGCTGGCGGGCCTTGAAGCGCGGGTTGGTCTTATTGGTGACGTAGACCCGGCCCTTGCGGCGCACGATGCGGCAATCGCGGTGGCGCAGCTTGGCGGATTTCAGAGAATTCAGAACTTTCATGGCCGGGCTCCGGGGGTCGGGTCTAAATTGTTGCAACGGCGCGCACAATAGGAAGCGCGCCGGTCACTGTCAATGGCGCGCGTCGGGTTTCTTGCACACGTAGACCCGGTAAACCGACAAGCCGCCCGCCTCGAACAGCGCCAGACGATAACTCCAGCGATCGACCTCGTCGAGCACGGCAGCGGCCATGGATCTGTCGATCCGGCCCGGTTTCAGTTGGCCGGAGAATTCGCCCAGCGCCTGGAGCGCCATGCGGGAATATTCCGCCGTGATGTCTTCGGTGATGCGGACCTCGAAACCGTGATATTCGAGCGACGAGCGGGTCTCTTCGACGGTCCAATGATGGGGCTACGCATTCCTTTGTCGCCCATTCCTCGTAGGCCTCGCCCTAGGGATTGGGCTCGGGCACCATGATGTCCGTGAACAGGAGTTGCCCTTCGGGTTTCAGCGAGCGGTAGACCTTGGCGTAAAACTCGGCCTTGTCGGCGACCTTATAAAAGGTCTCGAGCGAGAAGATGACCGGGTAATGGACAGGTTCCAGATCGATCTCGGCCAGGTCGCAGGGCTCGATGGGCGCGCGCTTCTTGAGCTTGGAGCGCGACGAAAGCTCCATGCCCGCCTTCGCAAACGCCGCGTCGGGCTCAAGCCTGGTAACCCAAGCGCCGGTCTCCTTGGCGATGATCCGCGTCGAGCCGCCCAATCCGGCGCCGATCTCGAGCAGGCTCATCTTCTTGTCGGTGCCGAACGAGGCGATCTTGGCAAGGGCGAAATCGCGCCCGCCGGGGCCGGTCATGGCCTCGCCCCAGAGCCGCCCGGAGATGGTCAGACGCGGATCGGCCCAGGCACCACCCTCGCGCCCGCGAAGCCGCGCAAACAGGCCCGTCGCTTTACCCTCGCCCTCGCCCTTGTTCGCCTTGTCCTTGACGGTGCGCTCGAGCATCTCGGGCGGAAGTTCAGAAACCGCTACGCCGTCCCACAAGGCCCGCATGCGCGCCTTGAGCGGCAGCGGCAGATCGCCCGGCTCGCCAGACGCATCGCCAGGCTGAAAGCGCGCGAGCAAGCCGCTCACGGCGAGTGCCGGAAGCAGACGCTGCGGATTGAACGCGACCAGGCGCTGCCGACTGAACGTGGCCAGACACTGGGGATTGAGCGCAGCTAGGCGCTGAAGCATGGCGATCACTTTCGGCCCCCGACTACCGAACGGGAGCCGTCGGTTAAGTTACCTTGGACAGTCTTGCTATTGTTTCCTCAAGGCTTTAACGGCGGGTTAACCAGCGATTTGCAATCTGAACCAATCCGGAGGCAAAAAAAACGCCGCCCGGCGCCCGAAGGCGCGAGGCGGCGGAGTTCGACTGAACGCGACAGGTGGCCATAGGCCCCCCGCCGGTCTGGCCTTAGCGCATTCTTCCTTTCGCTTTGTGAACCAAAGCAAAACGGCGTTCAATTGCCACGCAGGCCCTCGCCGCATAAGCGGTGGCCCGCGGTCGCGGGCTTGCGACACCCGAATGACCTGGGGTCATCGGCTGACGCATCAGGTGTGCCCTTCGGTCGGAATGCCCGCCATTTCACGAGCATATTTTGCCCATTCGGAGCGGTCGTAATGTAGATAGACCAACTCGGAGACGAACGAGCGCGGCGTTGCGTTGACGTTTTCGAACTGGCCCACGCGGCTGGCGTGGGAGCTGCAGGTCAGATCCCAGATGAAGTTGAAAAAGCGATTCTTCTCCCGGGCCGTCACACCGGTGCCCGGCAAGAACTCCTCGAGCTTCTCGGAAAACTCGGGGTGATCCCACACGGCCTTGGGGAACCGCGAAACGATGCCCTGGCCGCAGAGATCCTTGAGCAGGTACTGGATCCGAGGGTAGTTCTCGATGGAGTAGAGCCGGCCCGCGGTGACGGTCGGCGGATGAGGCGTCATCACGCCGTTCCAGTCGACCGCGTCTTCGACCGCGGCAATCGAGAAGGAGCGGCAGGCCGCCGCGTACACCGTGATTTCCGAGATCGCATTCCGCACACCGGGAATTTTGTCGGTCCCGAGGATATCGGCGATCGCCTGCGCGCAGCCGGCAAAGATCTGGGCCCGCACGGCGAGCCGGGCAAGGATGTGCCAAAGCGCGTGGGCGCAGCTCTCGAAATATAAGTTCAGAAGGTTGAGATTACGCACAGAGAACAGGTATTCCCGCGGGATGAAAACCTTGTCGAAGACGATGTAGTTATCGACCTCTTCACCCCTCGTCGCGAGGGGATGATCTTCCGGGTCCGCACCCGTTTCCGCTAGCGGCTCGCGCATCAGTAAGGTCAGGTTTTCGGAATTAATCGGCACCCCTGCCCAGATGGCGGCGTCTTCCTGCAAGCCGCCCCCCAGCGTCGTCGACAGGGTAAAGAAGTGGGCGACATTGCCGATCGAGCCCGCCACCTTGCTGCCGTAAAGGACGACGCCGTCGTCGCGGTCCTCGATGATACGCAGTCGGCCCGGCTTCTCGGTCGGAGGGATACGCCGGTCGGACTGGGCGTCGGCGATCAGGTCCGTGCTGTAGAGGTTGTACTCGCTGCTAAACTTGACGTAGTTGCGGATGTTGTCGGCGAACTCCTTGTTCTCTTTTTCGATCCGGTCGATCGTGGCGAGGAAACCGATCGCCATCATAGCGCCGTAATCCGGCGGCCGGCCGTACATGCCCAGCGTGGTCCGCGTGACCTCCTCGACGCCCTTGAGCTTGGCGTAGAGGTGAGCCTTCGTGGTCGGCACCTGCCAGCCGATCGCCTTGCGATTTCCGGTGTTCTCGTCGACATAGGTCATCACGTCGCGGGTCTTGGGATCAAACTGCTTGTCGTGCAGTTCGGCAATCCGGTCGACCGTGTTCTCGAGCGTCGAATGGGTTGCCACGTTGTCGATGAATTCGCCGTTATGGTCGAGGACGCGGCGGCCATCGTTTAGGCTTTCGCGATACTGCTCGCCGTTCATGAGGTGAGGCTCGGAGCCCTTGGCGAGTACCTCCTTGACCTTTTCGACACCCAATGTCGTTGTCATATCCCTGCTCCTTCCAATAGAATTTCCATTTCTCTCGTCGTCTAATTTTCGTGATTTCCCGTCTTTCGCGGCGGTTACCGGTCGATCACGGCAATCGCCTCGATCTCGATCAGGAGCCCCTCGAAAGCGAAGCCCTCGACCCGGACGGCCGTCGCCGACGGTCCCGGGTCTGGAAAATATTCGAGGCGCACGTTGGTCATTTCCTCCCAAAATTCGGTGATGTCGTGGCCCCCACCCTTGAAGTGGTAATAGGTGTTGAACTTGACCACGTCGCTTAAATTCGCGCCGGCTTCGGCCAGCACCTTGTTCATGAACTCAAAGACGTTGCGCGTCTGGACCGCGATATCGCCCGCGCCTACGGTCCGCCCCGCCGGATCGGACGAAATCTGGCCGCCGCAAAAGACGACGTTGCCGGCCTTCCAGCCCTGGGAGAACGGCACGGGCATGGACCAGTCCCAGTGACCCTCGGGCATCAGGCGCTGCTTTTCGGGATCGACTACCGCGATGCCCTCGACCTGGATCATCGCACCGGGCAGGGGTAGGCTCTTGACCCGCACGCCCGTGCCCGAGGGGCCGGTCGCGCCGAAAAAGGTGGTCCGCACGCTGGTCATATCTTCCCAGTAGGCGGTGACCTCGGCGCCGTCCGAAACGTCGGGCTGGCGGTAATAGGTATTAAAGCGCAGCAGGTCGTCCATCCCGGCGCCAGCGGCTTGCAGCACGCTCTGGAGATTGCCAAAGACGTTCGCGGTCTGGGTCTTGATGTTGCCCGCCCCGACCAGGGCGCCGCTGGCGTCCGCCGAGATCTGGCCACCGACGAAAATCAGGTCGCCCACCTTCCAGCCGTGGACGTAGGGTTCCTGCCCGCCGCGCCAATTCCAGTGGCCCGCGGGCATGATCGGCTGCTTGTCGACGCCGATGGCGGCGATCGCCTCGATTTCGATGAGCAGACCCTCATAGGCGAGGCCCGAGACGCCGACCGACGTGGTCACCGGGCCGGGCGCGCTGAAGTAGTCGCGGCGCACGGCCTCGATCTCGTCGAGGAAGGGCACTAGGTCCTCCTCGGGACCGTCGTAGCAGTAATAGACGTTGTGCTTGACCACGTCGGAGAAGTCGGCGCCCGCCTCGGCGAGCACGGAGCGGATGAATTCCATGCAGTTACGCGTCTGCTTGGTGAGATCGCCCACGTCGATCGTGTGACCCTTCGCGTCGGACGAGATCTGGCCGCCCACGAAGAGCAGGTTGCCCGTCTTCCAGCCCTGGGAGAGAGGCACGGGAATGCTCCAGTCCCAGTGATTTTCCGGCATGATCCGTTGTTTGGCCATCGTTTCTCCCTTTAAACCCCGGTCGCGAGCCTAGTCGTCGGTCTCGAAGCGCTCGCCCAACGCGTGGTAGTGGGCGTCGAAATAGAGCAACGGCGAGGCCCCGTGGCCGCCCGCACCGCGCACGGAATGGACCGCGCCGATAATCAGGCCGTGATCGCCGCCATAGACGATCTGCTGGACGGTGCAGTCGAGGTGGTTGTGGCCGTTGCGTACCATGGGCGAATATTCCGGCCCCACGGCGTTGACCGCGGCCCCCTCGTTCGCTGCCGCCTCAGCCGCCGATTTAGAGCCGTGCAGGCGGTCGGTGCTGAATTCCTCTAGGAACTTGGGCTCGCCCGATGCGGAGCCGAAGCGCGCGATATCGATCTGGCTTTCGGTCAGCAGGCTGATACCGAAATAGCTCGCCTTCTCGATCGCCTCGTAGCTCGCGGTATGGCGCGAGAGCGAGACCAGCACCCGGGGCGGGTAGATCGAGATTGAGTTGAAGGTGTTGATGGTCAGCCCCCAGGGACGCTCCTCGAGCCAGCAGGTCACCATCGCCACGCCGTTGGGCAGCATACGCATGACCTTGCGAATCTCGTCGCCGGTATCGATCATTGTCCTGCCTCCTTAAATGCCGCCGCCGGTGCCGCGTCGACGTCCGCAGGCTGGCCCTCCCACTTGAGCAGACTTTGATAAGTACATGCCGATGGCATCGACGGCTATACCGATCATCCTTGATTAAAGCGCGGCGGCTCGGGCCTTGCGCCCCTTGACCGCCTTAAGCGTCTTCGTGACCGCGGCTTGCGCCAGCTCCATCTCGGCCCGGGTTCCGGACATGAAGATACGCCCCGAGGCGCCCATCATCTGGACATCGTTGACCACTGCGCCCGGTGCTGCGCGTTCCGCCTCGTTGGCGGCGACGCAGGCGAAGAGCGCCGGTGCCATCTCATAAATCAAGAGGGAGACGCCGGGCACCAGGATCGACGCGTCCCGCGTGCGGTTGAGGATGATCGCGTGCTGGTCGCTCAGATCGTCGATGATGTCGTGAAACAAGATGCTCGGCGTCAACTGGTCGGCCGGCTTCGCCCCGATACCCGCGAGAATCGCCGCCCCCGCCGCCTCGACCTCGCCGACATCGCTGGAATGAAGTTCCAGCAACCCGAACTGGCGCTCTGTGAAGAGGATGCCGGGCTCCATGTCCGGCGCCTCCTTCAGCGCCAGGTCGGCGATGCGGTGGATGGCGAGCGCAGGGGCGACCTCGATGATCAGGCTGTGCTGACCTTCGAAGGGTGGATAGCCCCTGGCGCGCATCGGAGTGGAGAGCCAGGCGGCGAACTGCGGCTGCAGATCATGGATCGGCAGATAGACCCTCAATTCGGTCATCGGTGGCCCTTCCCGCGCCCCAACTTATTTGGGCGAGCTGATGGAGAAGTGCTTGGCGAGGTCGCCGTGGGGACGCGGGATAACATGGACCGCAACGACCTCGCCGATCTGGTTCGCCGCTTCCGCCCCGGCTTCGGTGGCGGCCTTGACCGCGCCCACATCGCCGTGCACGACGACCGAGACGAGCCCTCCGCCCACTTCATTGCGCGCCACGATTGCGACGTTGGCAGCCTTCACCATTGCGTCGGCCGCGGCCAGCGCGGGAACATAGCCGCGGGTTTCGATCATTCCGATTGCCTGACTGGTCATGGTTCACTCCTCTTAAAGGTCAGTTTGAGCAAAGTCTTCCAGGTCCGATGAGCAAAGATTTTCAGCCCTCTTCATCGATGGACCCTATGATCAGGGCGTCAACCGGCGCCTTGATGGTGGTGAAATACCCCGCGGCGACCGATCCTTGCGTAATCAGCACCGCTTCGCCTTCCGCACAGCCGAGGGGGTCGAAGGCGACTATCTGTCCGCCGCCCGCGATCTCGACTTCCAATAATGCCCCGTTGGGCAAGGTCTCGACATGCTTCGAGGACCAAATCCGGCCCGTTACCCGTCCACGGATCATGATGTCGTCCTTTCAATTTTGACGCCGCGCCGGCGCAACTCGTCGCGCGCGAGAGGCGTGAAGCGCACCGCTTTGCCGATGCTGAGGCTGCGCAGGTCGTCGGGCAAACTGGCAACCTCTTTTTCCGTAATGAGCCCGGTCTCGAAACGCACCGGCCCTGAACGTGCGCTCGGCGAGAGGGTCAAGGGCTCGTGCGCCTTGACCGGCGCTTGCCCATCCGTGGCCAGCCTAAAGACGTGGCGCCCGGCCTCGATATCGCCCCTGAGCCGCGTATCCTGCGCCAAACTCAAGAGCCGCCGGACGAAGACGGCGAGTTCCGCGTTGGTGCGGATCGAGACCACCTCGTCGCGGGCCTGGGACGCCAACGCAGGCTCCTTGCGCAGCGCGGCGAGCTCCTCGCTCAAGATTTGCCGGATCGTGGCCCTTAAATCCGCCATCAACGCGCCCCCGCCGTTCGAAGCGCCGCTTCCGCCGCCTCGCGGGCGTTGCGCACTTCGGCCTCATCGCCTGCCAGGTAAAGCCGGCCGTTGGCCCCGATCATGCGGTAATCGATAACCTTGATATTGGCCTCCTTTTCCGCCTCGTTACAGGCGAGAATCGCGTAGGAGGCCGACTGGCATTCCAGCAAATACAGGCTCTCACCGCCCAGGATCATGGAGCCGAGCGTATTGCGGTTGATCAGAAAGGCGTGCTGGTGATCGACCCGGGTGACGATCTTCGACGTCAAAATCGTCGGCGGCGCCGCATCGTCCGCGCGCGCGCCCAGCGCATCGAGGATGGCCTGCGCACCGGCCTGGACTTCCGCAGTGGATTCCGAATGAAACTCCAGGGTGCCAAACTGGCGCTCGACGACCAGAAGCCCGGCCTTCACGTCTGCCCCTTTAAGCGCAACATCGGTCAGCGCCTCGATATCGAGCCCCGGCGCGATCTCGACGATCTGAGCCGCCATGTTCCGGCGCGGCAGGCTGCCTCGCATCCAGGTCGCTATATAGGCCAGCGTCTGCGGCTGAAGCTGGTCGATGAAAATGAAGGAGCGAAGTTCGGCCATGATCTACTTTTTCAGCAGGTCGCGCAGTTCTTCGGCAATCAGGCGGCGCAATTCGTCGCGCGTAGCGCCCTCGACGGGCGGGCCCGACGGAGCCGCCATGTGACGCGGCATGGTCGAGCCCGGCACGCCGTCCGCCGGCGCCTCGGGCAGCGGCCCCGCGAAGCTGGGCGCGACGCCGCGGAAATTGCCGAACGCTTCGGCGCTGTCTGAGTTGTAGGCGACCCGCGTCCAGTGCACCAAATGCTGGGGCCCGACGTTTTCGCCGATCGACGAGCGGCCGAAATACCCCGTTCCGATGGTGAAGGTGGGCGCCAGATTAGTGCCGATGCCGGCGGCCCCCTGGGTGCAGGGCGCGTTGACGACGACGCGGTAGGCCTCGACCGCATTCGCGTAGGCCATCGTGACCTGTTCGTCGGTGCAGTGGATCGCCGCCGTGTGCCCGGCGCCCGTGAGGCGGAGGACGGCACGCGCCTGGGCAATGGCCTGGCTCCGGCTCTTGGCCACATGCAAGGCCAAAACGGGGCAGAGCTTTTCGCGGCTGAGCCGTTCCTCGACCCCGATCTGGGTAATCGGCGCAACGAGGATTCTCGTGCTGGAGCCGACCCGGACACCGCACTCCTGCGCGATCCAGGTGGCGTCGCGCCCAAGGCATTCCAGGTTGAAGCCGCCCTCGTGGAACAGAAAACGGCGCAGCCGTTCGACATCCTCTTCGTCGCAGATATGCGCGCCCACGGCCTTCAACGCCTGACACAGGCGCTGCTCGATCTCGGGCAACGTGATCAGCACGCTTTCGTTGGTGCACAGGATGGAGTTGTCGAAGCTCTTGCTCTCGAGAATCCGCGCTGCGGTCTTCGTGATATCGGCGGAACTGTCGACGAAGACCGGCGCGTTGCCCGGCCCCACGCCGATGGCGGGATTGGACGAAGAATAGGCGGCGCGCACCATCGCCGTGCCGCCGGTGGCGAGAATGAGGTTGGTCTTGGGCGAGGCCATGAATGCCTCGACCATCGGGATCGAGGGGGTTTCGAGAATCTGGACGACGCCGTCGGGCGCGCCCGCCGCCACGGCCGCCTCGGCGAGGCGGGTTGCCGCTGCCACGGAGCATTCGCGCGCCGCGGGATGGGGGCTGATCACGATGGCGTTTCGTGTGAGCAACGCGATGATGATCTTGAAATTCAGCGTCGCGACCGGGTTGGTCGACGGCGTCAGCGCGAAGATCACCCCGGCGGGACGGGGAATTTCGACGATCCGGCGATCCTCGTCGATCCGCGGGTTCACGTAATCCTGGTCGCGGAAGTAATCAACCAGCGGGCGCGCCGTCATCTCGTTCTTGATCTTCTTGTGGGCGGCGACCCCGAAGCCGGTCTCGCGCACCGCCCATTCGCCCAATTCCTCGGCATGCTCGTGGGCGGCATTGGCCACTGCATCGACAATTGCAAGGGTCGCATCGCGGTCGTAGCGCTGAAACACGGTCGAGGCCCAGCGCGCACGCTCCAGCACCATGTCGGCCCGGCCACGCATAGTCGCGTCGGTCCCGGAAATATCGACAAGGGTTCGGATCTGCGGTTCCATCACAACATCCTCCGCCGGCCGCCCATGATTTCTTCACGCGCCAGCCCAACCGCGATCTCGACCCGGCGCAGCACATCTTCGGCATCCGCTTGGGTAAGTAGAATGCCCGGCTTGAACTGCAACACACGGGGATCAAGGGTGGAAAAAATCGCCCAGACCCCGTTGTTGTAGAGATGCTTCATCACGGGCTTCGCGCCCTCTTCGTGGTTGAATTCAAGCCCCATGACCAGGCCGTGCTGACGGATACCGATGAAGAAATCGGGGTAGGTTTCCATGATCTGGTCGAGCCCGGCGCGCAGGTAATCCGCAACGTAGTGCACCATGGAGCGCACCTCGGGCCGCTGGACGATCTCGAGCACCTTCATCGCCACGATGCAGCCCAGTTCGGCGCCGCCCATGGTCGACATATGGGCGAACCCGTCCTCGTGCAGCCAACTGCCGCACTTCTCGGAGATCAGCACACAGGCGATGGGATAGATACCGCCCGAAATACCCTTGCCGGTGACCATGATGTCAGGCTCGACCCCGTAGCGGGTGCAGGCCCACATCTCGCCGCAGCGCATCAGGCCGGTCTGGACCTCGTCGGCGACGTAGAAGGCGTCGTATTTTTCGCAGAGCTTCTTAACGCCCGGCAGGTAACCCTCCTGGGGCATGGGAAAGCCGTAGGTCGCGGGGATCGTTTCCATGATCACCGCCGCCACGTCGCGCCCCTTGAGCGCGTCTTCCATGGCGTTTAGGTCGTTGAAAGGGACCTGGACGAAATCACCCGAGGTATCCTCGCTGAGAAAAATTTTCGTGAAGCGCTCGTCACCGGTCTGGGCGGCAAGTCCCGTATGGCCGTGATAGGCCTTCACGATCGAGACGATCTTGCGCTTCTTGGCGGCGCTGCGCGCGGTCTTGAGCGCGATATCGATGGCTTCGGCGCCGCCCGAGCCGTAGGCGGTGTATTTCATGTCGGACATGGGCGCGCAGAGCGTCAGCGCCTCGGCCAGCGCGGTACGCGCGAGCGCCGGAAAATGGTGGTTGCCCATGTCGAAGCGCGAGGTGCCCGCCTTGAGCACCTCGACCAGCTCGGGATGGCGGTGGCCGACATTGTAGGTCCCGCCGTTGAGGTGGAGGTCGATCAGTCGGCGGCCGTCCATGTCAAAGAGGTAGTAACCCTCGCGTCGATCGATCACCAGATCGACACCCATGTCCTGCCACGCCTGGGTTTTTCCCGGGTTCCAGAATTCCCTGGATCGTTCCAGGAATTCGAGCTTTTCCTCACTCATCTCGTCTCCCCTTAGGATCGTGGCCGGGCGGGAAACGGTTTCCCCTCCGACGCGGTTTCCAAGCGGCTTGCGCTGGTTGATCCGGCGTCCTTGTTATTGGCTCTTCGAAGCGGCCCTGAGTATGCCTTCGCGCACCCGACAGAAATCTACTGGACCGTACCACAGATATTTTGTCAAGGGAGCCGCCTATTTTTCTGGAATCAAATGGATTTTTTGGACTTTGGCGCCGTGCTCCGGCTGCTATATTGCATTTTTCCCCTTGTTTTGACCTACCTGATTCATGGCTTGGACCGCAATCGATTAATTCGAACTCGAACACTCTGGCCCGTACCACAGGAAATTTCGGGGCAAAACCGCCAACCCGGCTCGGAACCAAAATTCTCCAATAGGATCATCGGCTTGGCGATCTTTTTCACGCGCCGACCCGCCGATTGACGGCCCAAGACCCCCCATTGATGGCATATGGACGGTTACGACTACATTATCGTCGGCGCGGGCTCGGCAGGCTGCGTGCTGGCAAACCGGCTCTCGACGGACCCCGCTATCCGGGTGCTGCTGCTCGAAGCCGGACCGGCGGACAACAGCCTGCTCATCCGCATGCCCGGCGCGGTCGGGCTGGTTACCCACAGCTCGCGCTTTTCCTGGGGTTACGAGACCGAGCCGCAGGAGCATATGAACAACCGGCGGATTCTGGCTACGCGCGGGCGGACGCTGGACGGCTCGTCCTCGATAAACGGCATGGTCTATATCCGAGGTCACGCCTACGACTACGACCGCTGGGCCGAGGATCCCGGACTTTTTCATTGGCCCTATGCCCACGTCCTGCCCTACTTCAAGCGCGCGCAAAATCACGAGTACGGCGCGGACGACTACCGGGGCGGCGACGGACCGCTAAGGGTAAGCCGCGTCGATACTGGCCTATGGCCGGCCCGGCCTCGAAATCCTCGTCGCTCCAGCCCGTGCCGCCGCCCTCGGAACTTAGGAAGTCGCGCTGCATATCGATCACGATCAACGCCGCCGTCTCGGGCGAAAAGCGATAGGCGTAGTCGTCCCTGACCGCCCCAGTTCGTATGCCATGGTGCCTGCCTCCCTGCCCGCTCAATATAGCGCAGGCGCGCTGGCGTTGACAGGCTACGGGCCAGCGGCTTTGATCGTGCCATGGCAGAGGAATACAGGGTTTACGATTACATCGTCGTCGGCGCCGGCTCGGCGGGCTGCGTGCTCGCGAACCGGCTTTCCGCCGATCCGGACAACCGCGTGCTCGTGCTCGAAGCGGGCTCGGGCGACAACGGTCTGATGCTACGCATGCCCGCTATGGTGGGCGAGACGGCAAACAGCGCGCGTTATTCGTGGGACTACCAGACGGAACCGCAGGAGCATCTCAACGGGCGGCGCATCCCGGTGCCACGGGGCAAGGTGCTGGGCGGCTCCTCGGCGATCAACGGCATGGTCTACATCCGCGGCCACGCATACGACTACGACCGCTGGGCCGAGGAAACGGGCGCCGAGCACTGGCGCTACCGGCACTGCCTGCCCTACTTCAAGCGCGCACAAACCCACGAGCTCGGCGCGGACGATTATCGCGGCGGCGACGGGCCGCTGAAAGTCGGCCGGGTGGACAGCGGCTTTGCCACCGTCAACGCCTTCGTCGAAGCGGGCGTCCAGGCGGGCTGGGGCGCGACCGACGACGTCAACGGCTATCGCCAGGAAGGCTTCGGCCGGATGGACACGACGATTTCCGGCGGCGAGCGCTGCGGCACGGCGCGGGGTTACTTACGCCCGGCCATGACGCGCCCCAACCTGACCGTGGCCACCCACGCCCATACGCTGGGCATCAACACCGAGGGCAACCGGGCAACCGGCGTGCGTTTCGCACAAGGCAACCAGGTGCTCGACGCCAGTGCCGAAAAGGAAGTGATTGTGAGCTGCGGGGTGACTAATTCACCCCAGCTTCTGATGCTCTCGGGCATCGGCCCCGAGGCCCAACTCAGGGAGCACGGCATCGAGATCAAGATCGACTTGCCGGGTGTCGGCGAAAACCTCCACGACCACCTGGAAATTTTCATCCAGCACGCCTGCCTCAAGCCGATCTCGCTGCACAACTGGCTCAAGCCCCACAACAAGCTGCGCCTCGGAATCGAGTGGATCCTGTTCAAGAAGGGGCTTTGCGCGTCGAACCATTTCGAGGTCACCGGGTTCATCCGCGTAGGCGACGACGTCACGCACCCGGATGTCGAGTACCACTACATGCCGATCGGCTACGATTACGGCAACGATAAGTTCATCAACGCTCATAGCTTCCAGGCGGAGGCGGGGACACTGCGCGCGACCAGCCGGGGCTGGCTCAAGCTGCGCTCCGCCGACCCCGCTCAGGCGCCCGCGATCGACCCCAACCATTTCCAGACCCAACGCGACCGGATCGATTTTCGCCGCACCTTCAAGGCGACCCGCGAGATTTTCGCGCAGAAGGCCTATGACGGCCTGCGCGGCGAAGAACTCTCGCCCGGCAAGCATGTCAAGACGGACGCTGAGATCGACGAATATATCCGCAACAACGCGGGCACGGTCTATCACCCCTGCGGCACCTGCAAGATGGGAACCGACAAGATGGCGGTGGTCGATGCGGAAGCGCGGGTTCACGGGATCGAGGGTTTGCGTGTGATCGACGCCTCGATCATGCCCTCGATCGTGAGCGGCAATCTCAACGCGCCGACCATCATGATGGCCGAAAAACTGGCCGACATGATCCTCGGCGCCCCGCTGCCGGCGCCGCTCGACGTTCCCGTCTGGGATCACCGCACGGCAAAATAACGCCTACTTGGCAGCGCGCAACTTCGCCAATTCGTCCTCGAGGCTGTAGCTGTCGAGCAGGCGGTCGACCATGTCGGTCGAGCGTTTCCAGTCGTAGGTGTGGTTGGCGTGGCCGCGCAACACAAAGGTCGGCCCGGCATAGAACATCTCGTACTGGGTGTGGCGCGAACCGAACTCGGAGCCCACCGCGTCCCACGCCAGCTTGAAGAACTTGACCCGGTCGAAGGGCTCGACGGCGGGCGACTTCTGGGTCTTGAAAATCCAGCCGGCCTGCTCTTCGTCCGTGAAGTCCTCAATACCCGCAGGCAGCATGATCATGCCGCCGCCCGCGAGGTTGCGCAGTTCGGTCATGAGCCGGGGGTAGAGCTGCTGACCGATCACCTGGGCCGAGCAGACCATGTTGAGGTCGGGCACGAACCAGCCCTCGGGCGTATGCTCGCCCTTGGCCTCGGCGGCATGGACGAAGGCGTCGATCATCGCCGCCTGGGACGAGAGCTCGCCCAGGATCTCGCCGACCGCCGGGATCCGCGTGGTGCCGCTGATCTCGGTGGTGCGACGCGCGATGCCGGTCAGGAAGCGTAGCTTGACCATGAGGCGGACAACCGCCTGGTATTCCTCGAAGGCGTAGCACGGCGTGTCGTCGAACTGGCGCCGCACCATGGCGATGTTGCGGTCGACGATGACCCGCTCCCACGGGATCTTGACCTCGTCGAAATAGAGCACCGCGTCGTTCTCGTCGAGCTGGGAGGACAGCGGATTGTCGAAGCGCGAATGGGCGGTTTGCTCGTAGGACTTGCGCGAGAGAATGCGCAGGCCCGGCGCGTTCATGGGCACGAAGACGGAGAGCGCGTAGGGCTCGTCGCCCGGCTGCAGCGGCTGGATGCAGGACACCCAGACCTCGTCGGCCATAACGCTGCTGGTACCCAGCATCTTCGCGCCCTTGACCGTGATGCCCTCGGCATCCTCGTCCAGGACCCGCATGGTCAGGAACTCATCAACCTGCTCGTGGGCGGCCTTGGACTTATCCGCCTGGGGGTTGATGATGGTGTAGGTGATAAAGAGGTCGTTATCGCGCGCGTAACGGTAGTAATCGGCCAGGGCACCAGCCCGCTTGGGGTCGTACTCCTCGAACAGCTTGATCCCCATGTTGAGCCCGACCAGGGACGAGGCGACATGGTCGGGGGTCCGTCCCATGAAGCCGTAATGGAGCGCGCACCAGGCCTCGATGGCGGCGCGGCGCTCGACCAGTTCGTCGTAGGAGCGCGGCATCGACCAGGCGCGGTTGACCCGCTCTCCCGTGTCCGGTGACGGATAGGTCATCAGCTCGAGGTTCTCGGGCGCGCACTGGAAGTCATACATCGCGGCGTAGGATGCGAACGTGTTGGTGAAGGCCGCATGGTCGAGGGGCTCAGAGACTTTTTCGCCGAAGATGCGGACGTCGCGGCCGTCGCCGCGGAGCTTGTCGAGATAGGCGTTGCCGTCGCGGGGCATAATGGGCCTCTTTCTGCCGGATGATGCGTTACGGGTTCTCGCGGACTGTAGCGAAGCGCCCGGCTTGCGGAGAATGCAAAAACGCAGCGGAAACATGCGTAAATGCAGATATCTGCCCCCACGAAAGCCTGCGGGGACAGGACGCGCAGAGGCGGGAAATGTCGGGGCGGTGGTGGGCGCAGCTGGGATTGAACCAGCGACCCCTACGATGTCAACGTAGTGCTCTCCCGCTGAGCTATGCGCCCGCACCGAACACGGAAATTATAGGTCGGGAATGGGGCTTTAGCACCCCGGGATGCGGCTGGCAAGACCCTCAGGCGGCGAGGAAGCGGTCGACTTCCTCGACCAGCTCGCGCAGATCGGAGGGCTTGGAGAGGATCTTCGCGTTGCTATTGGCCACCGCACGGTTACGGAGCGCCGCGGCGGCGAAGCTGGTGATGAAGATGACCCGGAGATCGGGGATCTCGATGTTAGCCCGGCGCGCAAGCTTGATCCCGCCCATGCCGGGCATGACGATGTCGGTCACCAGCAGGTCGAGCTCGCGGTGCCCGATGAAAGGCAGGCCTCGAATCCATCGCCCACCACCTCCACCTCGTGCCCCACGCGCTCAAGCGAGCGCGTCAGGAAGATGCGCAGTGATTCGTCGTCTTCTGTCAAAAAAATCCGGGCCATCGACCATCTCGCCGTAAGCTTTGCACTACCTTACGTCGACAATGAGGCGGACCCCTTAACAACCGCTTAGAAGACAACCGCTTAGAAGCAACGGAGTCAAGCTGTTGAACCGCAGCATCCCACGTCCTCTGGCGGCGCCTGATGACAAGACCCGCGGATTCGGCTAAACGGGAGAGATGGCTAGGCACGCTTTGCAGCCCACACAGGCCCGTAACGCCCCCATCGAGGTGCGCGCGCCCGTGATACAAAGCGCCCCGGTGATTTTCTCCTCGCCCCACAGCGGGCGCGCCTACGACGCCAATTTCGTCACCGCCTCGCAACTCGATCCGCTGACCTTGCGCCGCTCGGAGGACAGCTTCGTCGACGAGCTATTCGCCGACGCGCCGGACGCGGGCGCGCCGCTGATCCACGCGCTCTATCCGCGCGCCTACCTCGATCCCAACCGGGAACCCTGGGAACTCGATCCCGGCATGTTCGACGGCCCGCTGCCGGGCTTCGTCAACACCGGCTCGGCACGGGCGCGCAACGGCTTCGGCACCATCGCCCGCGCGGTTGCGGGCGGCGCTGAAATCTATCGGCACAAGCTGCCCTTCGACCTCGCGGAGGACCGCATCCGCAGCCTCTACGTGCCCTACCACGACGCGCTGCGCGCGCTGATCCAAGCGACGCTCAGCCGGTTCGGCGTCGCGGTGGTAATCGACTGCCATTCCATGCCCTCTGGCGACGAAGCCCACGGGCGACCAAGCGGCCCCCAGGGCCGGCCCGACATCGTGCTGGGCGACCGCTACGGCACATCCTGCGCCCGCGGGCTGACCGAGCGCGTTGAAACCACCCTGCGCGCGATGGGCTATCGGGTCGCGCGCAACCGGCCCTACGCGGGCGCCTTCATCACCACGAATTACGGCCGGCCCGAAATGGGCGTGCATGCCCTGCAGATCGAGATCAACCGGGCGCTCTATATGGATGAGCGGCGCATGACGCGAAGCCCCGGCCTGGCCCGGCTGCGCACCGACCTTGGCCGACTGATCGAGGCGCTGGGCGCGATCGAGTCCGACGAGCTGCTCGACTGACGAAAAGAAAAGCCGCGCCGGAACAAACCGGCGCGGCTAAAAGTGCAGGGAGGAAACGCCCGTGGGGGGCTAAGATGCCGCGCGTATGCGAACGTCCGTTTCACAGGCTCGAAAAATTTCGGACGGATCTACATAAAAGAGATATAAGTATCTGAAAAACAATAAAATTTAGACGATTCTCCGCAGACAAATTCATGATATTTGACGGCCCGCTCCCGACCGTCCAACTAGGGGGGATCTGGCACGCGCCTTGCATGGTGAAAGGACTAAATTCGTTCTTTTGATCCCGAGGAAACGCCCTTGCTGCGTCTGCCGTTTCAAATCCGCTCGATCCTCTCGATCGTGTTTCTCGCCCTATTAGCACCGCTTGCGACGGCCCCGGCCCAGGCCGCGATGAAGAATTCTGCCCTCTGCCGCGGTGCCATCGCCACCGCCGAAGCTCGCTACGACATCCCGAGCCAGCTTCTGATGGCGGTTGCCCTGGTGTCGAGACGGGCCGCTGGGACGAAGCCACCCAGCGGGTGGTGCCCTGGCCCTGGACGGTCTACGCGCAAGGCAAGGAATACTATTCTACCAACGCCGCCCAGGCGACCGCTGAGGTTGAACGGCTGCGTGCTTTGGACGTGCGCAACAGCGACGTCGGCTACATGCAGATCACTCTGCATTACCACCCCGACGCCTTTGCCAACCTCGAGGCCGCCTTCGATCCGGCAAGCAACGTTGCTTACACCGCAAGCTTCCTCACCAACCTCTACGCCGCAAAGCGGTCCTGGGCCGGAGCGGTGACGCTCTATCATTCGACGACGCCGAAATACGCCAAGCCGTATCGCAAGAAAGTGATCCAGGCGCGGAACGACGAACGCCGCTGGGCCGCCGAGGAAAAGCGCCACCGACGAATCGAGACCCTGAAAGCAGAGCGTGAAGAGCGCGCCCGCGAGGCCGCCGCCCGGGGTTCTTGAACGCCGGGCCAAACGCGCGGCGGTGCCTGCTTTACCCCCCTTTTCAGCCCGGTGCAGGGGCGCTAGGCTCCCAGCATGCGACTGGCAAAAAAAGTAGCGGTGATTACCGGTGCGGCCGCGGGCATCGGGCGGGCGAGCGCCCTGTTATTCGGCCGCGAAGGGGCCCGGATCATCGCGGTCGATCGTGATGAAGCAAGGTTGCAAGAGGTCGTCACCGCGATAAATTACTCGGACGGCCATGCCATCGGCGTGCCCAGCGACGTTTCGAAAGCCGAGGACTGCGCCGCCATGATCGAGGCGGCAAAGAGCCAATTTGGCCGGCTCGATATCCTGTTCAACAACGCGGGCATTATTGACGCCGAGGATAGCAGCGCCGTCGAGACCTCGGAAGAGGTCTGGGACAAGACGATGGCCGTCAACCTCAAGAGCGTTTTTCTCGGCTGCAAGTTCGGCATCCCCGCCCTGTTGGAAAACGGTGGCGGGTCGATCATCAACACCGCGTCGGCGGCTGCGGTGATGGGGTCAGGAAATCCCAGCGTGGCCTACACCGCGAGCAAGGGCGGCATCCTCGCCTTTACCCGTGAAATCGCCATCGCCCACGGCAAGCAGAACATTCGCGCCAATGCGATCTGCCCCGGGCCGATGCGCACCGAGATGCTGGAGAGCATTCTCGACACCGACGAAAAGCGCGAACGCCGGCTCGTGCACTTGCCCATGGGCCGGTTCGGCGAGGCCGAGGAGATCGCCAGCGCCGCCCTGTTCCTGGCCAGCCCGGATTCCTCCTACATCACGGCCTCGGCCTTCCTGGTCGACGGCGGCATGCACGGCGCCTATATCACGGCTCTCTAGAGCTGAATTCGAAGAAATATCGACTGCGTACCGGCTCCCGCCGGTTGACGCAGTGCGCTTGTGCACCCCAGACTTGCTCCGAGCCGACCTCGCAAGGAGGTCGGGCACGGGACAAGCATAGGAGATCAAATCATGGCTGGAGACCTAGCGGGCAAGCGCGCCCTCGTGACCGGCGCCAACAGCGGCATCGGCCGCGCCATCGCCGAAACCTACGCCGCTGCGGGCGCCAGCGTTGCCGTCCACGGGCGTTCCTTCGATCGCCTCGGCGACACCATTACCGCCATCGAATCTAAAGGCGGTACGGCTATACCGGTGACCGCTAATTTGCATAACCGCGACGAAATCAAGGCGATGTGCGCCGAAACCCTGGAGAAGCTGGGCGGCATCGACATCGTGATGAATAACGCCGGGGTCGCCTGGCTCGCTCCTCTCGTCGACACCGAGGAGGACATGTGGGACGCGACGCTGGCGATTAACATGACCGCCTGCTTCCTGGTCACCAAGACGCTGCTGCCAGCGATGATTGCGCAAGGCAACGGCGGACGCCTGCTCTATACCTCGTCGGTCAGCGGCAAGGAAGCCGAAGAGACATCGTGCGCCTATAACGCATCGAAGGCGGGGATCACCCTGTTCGCCAAATGCCTCGCCCGCGAGGTCGGCCCCGAGGGCATCACGGTCAACAGCATCTGCCCGGGTTGGATCGATACCAAGATGGCGGTCGAAATCCATGAGGGGTTCGCGAGCGACCAGAAACGCGACTACGACGAGATCTTCAAGGAATCTATGAGTTCGAACATGATGGGCGTCATCCAGACACCCCAGGATATCGCCGACTGCGCCCTGTTCCTGGCCGGCGACGGCGGCAAGCACATCACGGGCCAGGCGATCAACGTCTGTGCGGGCATGAGCACGGTCTAGGAGTGCGCGCACGGCCATGGCTGCCCGGCCCCTTCGCCGACGTGCTAGCTTGCCCGATTGAGGCGGCGCGACGCCTTAAGCTGGCTCGGGCACGTTGCGGCCGGGGGCCTCGGCGTGCTGGCGGGAAGCGGCGGGAGCCGAGCCCGGGCGGCGAACGCGGGTGGTCTCGATTTCACCGACATTTCCCACGGCCTCGATGACCGCCACCACCTGCCACCCGGGTTTGAGGCGCCGCTCCTGATCGCCTGGGGCGACGCCGTGGCAAACGACACCTCTCGCTGGCGCTATCGCGAGCAGAGTGCGACCGCGCAGGCCCGTCAATTCGGCTACAACAGCGACTTCCTCGCCTTCTTCAGTCTGCCGCGTGGCCCGGACGCATCGGACCACGGGCTGCTCGTGACCAACCACTAATCCGCCAACCCCATGATGATATTTCCCGCCTACGATCAGGCCTGGCCGACGCCCGAGCAGGTCGAGATCGAGATGGCGGCCCATGGGCTCAGCATCGTGGAGATCCGCCGCGACGGTTCCGCCTGGCAGGTGGTGCGGCCGAGCGGCTATGCCCGGCGCTTGACGGCCAACGACAGCGTTTTTGAGTTGACCGGCCTGGCGTCGGGCAATCCGCGGCCCGTGACCAGAGGCGATCCCGGCGGGCGTCGCGTAATCGGCACGTTGAACAACTGCGCCGGCGGGGTGGTGCCGTGGAGCACGGTGCTCTCGGCCGAAGAAAATTTCCACGGCTACTTCACCGGCGATCCGGCACGTACAAGCGAGGCCGCGAACCACGCCCGCCACCGAATCTCTCAAAAGCTTTTTTACCGCTGGTCCCTCTACGACGCCCGCTTCGACGTTGAGGACGAGTCCCACGAACCCAACCGTTTCGGCTGGGTGATCGAAGTCGATCCCTACGACTCAAAAGCACAGCCGAAAAAGCGCATCGCGCTCGAGCGCTTCGCCCACGAAGGCGCGAGCACGGTGCTGAACCGGGACGGGTGCGCGGCGGTCTATCCGGGCGACGACCGGAGCTTCGAGTATGTCTACCGCTTCGTCAGCAAGCGGCCGGTCGATCCCGACCAGGCGCAACGCAACGCCGATATTTTGAACCGCGACATCCTGTCGGTCGCGCGCTTTCACGCCACGGGCAATGTGAGCTGGCTACCGCTGGTCTGGGGTGAGGGGCCGCCGACCTGCTCGGCTCGGCGCCACGCCCATGGACCTGCCCGAGGATATCGAGATTGATCCGGTTTCCGGGCGGGTTTATCTCGCGCTAACCGGCAATAGGATGCGCCGCGCGGACGAAATCGATCCGACCAACCCCCGCGGGCCCAACCCGGCGGGCCATATTCTCAAGCTCATCCCACCCGAGGGGCCCGACGGGGCGTTGGACCATGCGGCGGACGTGCTCAGCTGGGAGATGCTGCTGCTCGCCGGATAACCCGGCGTCGACGCGGGCACCGAGCCCCCCGCGGAAGACGGCGGGCTCGTTAACCCCGACAACCTTGCCTTTGATTCGCGCGGCCAGTTATGAATTGCGACCGACGGTGCGCCCAAGACCGCGGGTGTCGCTAACGGATTGTTTGCTTGCGAAACAACGGGCCCGGAGCGGGCGTTGACACGTCATTTTTTCGGTGCCCCGGCAGGCGCCTAGGTCTGTGGGCTGTGTTTTACGCCCGACGAAGCGACGCTGTTCCTCGCGATCCAGCACCCCGGCGCGGGCACACAGCCCCGCGCGGTGCTGAACGGCTGGCCCGACTTCGAGCCGGACACCCCGCCCCGCACCGCAGTTTTGGCGATCACGCGCGAAGATGGCGGTCCGATCGGCGGCTGAGGGACGCGCGGCCTTGCCGATCGGGGATGGTCGGGCAAGCGCTGCTCGCCTATGCTGAGCCCCGCTTCACCGTTTCCGGGACCCTGCCTTGACCAATCATCACGAATTTCTCGCGTTTGCCCACCGCCTGGCCGACGCCTCGGGTGACGCCATCCGCCCGCTCTTTCGCGCCCCCATCGAGGCGATCGATAAGAGCCAGCCCGACGGCTATTACGAGCCCGTCACCCAGGCCGATCGGGCGGCAGAAGAAGCCATGCGCGACCTGATCGCCGCGACCTACCCCGAGCACGGCATCCTGGGCGAGGAACACGGACGCGAGCGGCTCGACGCCGAATATTATTGGTGCCTTGACCCCATCGACGGCACCAAGTCGTTCGTCGTGGGCTATCCGACCTTTGGCACCCTCATCGGGCTCAACCACCGGGGCACGGTGGAAATCGGCATCATGAACCAGCCGATTACGAACGAGCGCTTCGTCGGCGGCCCCGACGGCGCGTTCTTCGGCGAGCAACGCCTCAAGACCCGCGCCTGCTCCAATCTCGAGAGCGCGATCCTGGGTTTTTCCGGACCGTGGATCTTCACGACGGAAGCGGAACAAAAGGTCATCAAAGTGATTTCGGACCGCTGCATGCTGACCATGAACACCGGCGACTGCTACAATTACTGCATGCTCGCCATGGGGCGGATGGATTTAATTATCGAAGCGAAGATTTATCCCTACGACATCCAGGCGTTGATCCCCATCGTCGAACAGGCCGGCGGCGTGATCACCACCTGGACCGGGGGAGATCCGTCGATGGGCGATCTGGTCGTCGCGGCCGGCGATCCACAGTTGCACGAACAGGTCTTGCCCCTGCTGCAGGACGCCGCGGCGCGTAACAAGGCCTGAACCGGGAGATTTGCAATATGGCCGAGGACTACGCCGAATATCTCGCCTTCGCCCACCGCCTGGCCGACGCCTCGGCGGAGCAAATCCGCCCGCTGTTCCGCACCCCGCTGCCGGCAACCGACAAGGCGAATGCCAACGAATATTACTCGCCGGTGACGGCGGCGGACCTGGCCTCGGAACAGGCCATGCGCGCGATGATCGAGGAAACCTATCCCGAGCATGGCATCCTGGGCGAGGAATTGGGCTATGACGGCGCCGACGCAGAGTTTTGCTGGGCGCTCGACCCGATCGACGGGACCCGCTCGTTCGTCGTGGGTTATCCGACCTTCGGTACCCTGATCGGGTTCAGCCACCAGGGCACGGTGAGGGTCGGCATGATGAACCAGCCGATCACGAGAGAGCGCTTTGCCGCCTCGCCCGCCGGGTCGTTCTACGGCGACGAGCGTATGGCGACGCGGCCCTGCCCCAACCTCGACAGCGCGATCCTGGCGTTTTCCGGCCCCTGGCTGTTTCGCACCCCGCCCGAGCAGGACGCGGTAAACGGGATCGCCGAGCGCACCATGCTCACCATGTACACCGGCGATTGCTACAACTACTGCCTGCTCGCGCTGGGCCGGATCGACCTGGTGATCGAGGCGGGACTCTACCCCCACGACATCCAGGCGCTGATCCCTATCATTGAAGGTGCGGGCGGCGTGGTGACGACCTGGGCCGGCGAGCGACCCGACTTGGGCGGCTGGATCGTCGCCGCGGGGGACCGGCGAATTCACGAATTGGCCGTCGAAATTCTGGGGCCCGCGATGCACGCGTCCCAACGCCTCGCCGAATGAATCGCCTAACCGCTCCGCCCCTCGCACCAGCGCCGCCACATCACCCGGTAGGACTCTTGGATGGCCCGGGCAAGACCGGTGCCGTCGGCGATTCGTGCCGCCGTCATGCGCTCGCGCATCCCGGCGTGCAGGCCCTCGCAGACGATCGGGAACGCCTGTGAGGCCGCTAGAAATAGCGACGAACCCGTCCGAATTTTCGGCCGCGAGTTCAACAAAATCGAGGTTGGATAGCAGGCTCAAACCCATCCGGGCCGCGTGGATAGCCCCTGCCCGGCTGACCACCGGCACCCCCATCCAGAGCGCTTCGCAGCTCGTGGTCGCGCCGTTGTAGGGAAAGGTGTCGAGCGCGATATCGACCCGATCGTAAAGCTCGAGATGGGCCGCCTGGCCCGGGATCCGACCGCGCATTTCTAGCCGCGCGGGATCGATGCCCCGAGCCTCGAACCGCTCACCGAGATCGGACCGGGTTCCGGGATCGGCTACCGCCTAGCTCTTCATAACGAAGCGGGCATCGGGAACGGCGGCGAGCACCGCCGACCAGAGCGCGATCGCCTCATCGCCGACCTTGCCGAGATTATTGAACGAACCGAAGGTGACGTGCCCCGCACTACGCGCCGGCAATCAACAGGCGGGCTGAAGCAGTGAAAGCCCCGGGCAGGCGGACCAATGCTTCGCTGTGCCAGGCATCGGCGATACCCTCGGGATCGGCGAAGCCGTCGGTCAGGCGGTAATCAATGGCGCGCATGCCCGTGATAGCGGGATAGCCCGGATAGGCGGCCTGCACGGGCGCGGGCTTGCGCGCGAACCCCTAGTGGGCCTTCAACGGCTGCCTTTGCATCACCGATCGTGATCTTCACCGCCCCGCCCCGTCATCCGTGGTTCAGGCTGCCAGCGCAGCCCACTCGTGGGCGCTGCACTACGTTCCACAGCCCCTTGCGAAAGCAGCACACAACGGGCTAGAAAGCCGTGATCTATAATCGACTGGACCCCTTCTGAAAGGATCCCGATGGCTGAGCCGCGCCGCCTTGATCCGACCATCCTGCGCGAATACGATATTCGCGGCGTGGTCGGGAAAAGTCTTACAACTCGGGATGCCGAGGCCATCGGCCATGCCTTCGGACTCCAAGTGACACGGCAACCGACAAACTTCGGGCGCCCGAGGGTTTGCGTCGGTTACGACGGACGTCTGAGCTCTCCGGACATGGAGCAGGGCCTCGTCACAGGTCTGAGCGCAGCCGGCGTAGACGCGCTCCGCGTTGGACTGGGTCCGACTCCGATGCTCTATTTCGCGGTTCACGAATTCAAGGCCGACGGCGGCATCATGGTAACGGGTTCGCACAATCCGCCCGACTACAACGGCTTCAAATTTATGCTGGGCATCAACCCGTTTTTCGGCGAGCAAATTCAGGAACTGGGCGCCCTCGCGGCAGCGCCGCCCGAATTTAGCGGGGAGCTGGGTCAAGCCGATCGCCGTACGGTGTTTGAGGCCTATGTCGCGCGCCTGGCCGCGACCTACGAGGCGCCCAACGGACTGCGCGTCGCGTGGGATGCGGGCAACGGTGCGACGGGCGACGCGCTCGTGGCGTTGGCCGCGCGACTTCCCGGCGAGCACATACTGCTCAACGAGACGATCGACGGCACGTTCCCCGTGCACCACCCGGACCCCACTCAACCTGAAAACCTCGAACAGGTCATCGAAGCCGTTGCAACCCGAAAGTGCGACGCGGGCATCGCCTTCGACGGCGACGGCGATCGGATTGGCGTGATCGACTCCACCGGGCAAATTCTGTGGGGCGATCAGCTCATGGCGATATTCGCCGCCGAGCTTCTGGCCCGACAACCCGGAGCAACCATCATCGCCGACGTCAAGGCCAGCAAGACGCTGTTCGATGAAATCGCAAAGTTAGGCGGGACCCCATTGATGTGGCGCACCGGTCATTCGCTGATCAAGCAGAAAATGGCGGAAACCGGGGCACCTCTGGCAGGCGAAATGAGCGGTCATATATTCTTCGCCGATCGCTATTATGGCTTCGACGATGCACTCTACGCTGCCGTTCGCTTGCTCGATATCGTGGCCCGCAGCCCGGATAGCCTTGCCGACATGCGCAGCCGTTTGCCGGCGACCGTCAACACACCCGAGTTGCGCTTCGATTGCGCGGACCAGAGAAAATTTGACGTTATCGACGAGGTCCGCGAACGACTGGCGCAAGACGGCGCCAACGTCAACGATATCGACGGCGTGCGTGTGACGACGGCAGACGGCTGGTGGCTGTTGCGTGCCTCGAACACTCAACCGGTGCTGGTCGCCCGTTGCGAATCCGATGACACCGCGGGGTTGGATCAGCTCAAGAACGCCCTCGTCGACCAACTCACCCAAAGCGGCGTCGAACCGCCGGATTTCTAAGAGCTTACTCGCTCAGGGTTGGCGCAGCTCCCGGAGATGCATGTCATGTCTACTCCTCCCACCGCCAAGAACCCCGAGTCCTGGGCAACTCTCGCGCTGGGCCATGGCGTGCCCCGGCGGTCGCTCCTGGTCGCCCTCGTCGTCGGGACGATCCTCAATGTGATCAACCAGAGCGACGTACTCTGGGGCAATGCTGATATCGACAGCCTCAAGCTCGGCTTAACCTACGCCGTGCCCTATCTCGTAGCGACTTATGGGGCGGTAACCGCCTATCGGCGGCTGGCAAGAAGGCGTTAGCCCCCCCCCCTCATGCAACGGATTAGGAACGGCCAGCTGGCGTTATTGACCCGCTTCTCTAATTTCCATATTGTCTCGCATCAATTGCGTTCCTTGGGTGAC
>Ga0302135_10000071_pt1 | contig 53370 bp, 54 predicted proteins | sample CBN3_surface_MG_FD_203119 | JGI IMG/M metagenome (GOLD analysis project Ga0302135, IMG submission 203119) | Marine microbial communities from Western Arctic Ocean, Canada - CBN3_32.1 | ecosystem: Environmental > Aquatic > Marine > Oceanic | place: Canada: Western Arctic Ocean | collected...
GCCGGGCGATCACGCTTATTTCGTCCATTCCTATAGCCTCGTCTGCGCGCGGGCGGGGGACCGAATTTCCTGGGTCGATTACGGCGGGCCGATCACCGCCATGATCGGGCGCGATAACCTGGCGGGTACTCAGTTTCATCCTGAAAAGAGCCAGCAGACCGGCCTGCGACTGATCGCCAATTTTCTTGCCTGGAGGCCCTGACCCGTGAGTGTCGAACACCTCACCAAGCTTTCGAAGCGCGACCTGAACGAGCTGATCGAAGCAGCTGAAGCGGCGATCACCGATGGCAGCGGGCTGGGTTGGGCCAAGGTCCCGCCCCGCGCGACGCTCGAGCGCTACTGGAAGGGCGTGCTCGTGGTGCCCTCGCGACAGCTTTTCGTTGCACGCTTCGAAAAGGTTATCGCGGGCTCGATTCAGCTCGTCGAGCCGCCCAGCCAGCGAGAGATGTGGGGCTTCGCCGCTGGGCTCGACATGCATTTCGTCGCCCCCTGGGCGCGCGGCCACGGGCTCGCCCGCGATCTGGCCGAGGCGGCCGAGGTCGAGGCCCGCGAACGCGGCTACAAGGTGCTTAATCTGAACGTCGCCCAAACTCAGAAGCGCGCGATCGAGCATTACGAGCGGCTGGGCTTTACGCGCTGGGGCGAGCACCCCAAATATGCCCTCGTGGGCGGCAAGATGATCAAGGGCTTCTACTACACGAAGGATCTCTGACGTGATTCTGTTTCCCGCCATCGATCTCAAGGAGGGCGCCTGCGTGCGTCTGCTCCGGGGCGAGATGGATCAGGCGACGCTGTTCAACGAGGACCCGCCCGCCCAGGCGCGCGCGTTTGCCGCTGCCGGCGCCTCGTGGCTGCACGTGGTCGATCTGGACGGCGCCTTTTCCGGCCGGCCCGAGAATGCGGCGGCCGTGGAGGCCATCGTCGGTACGCTCGACATCCCGGTCCAACTCGGCGGCGGGGTGCGCGATGAAGCGACCATCGAGCGCTGGCTGACAGCGGGTATCGCCCGGGTCATCCTCGGCACCGCCGCCGCGCGCGAGCCCACCCTGGTTAAGCAGGCTTGCGCCCGTTGGCCCGGTCAAATCGCGATTGGAATTGACGCCCGCGACGGCGCCGTCGCCGTCGAGGGCTGGGCCGAGACTTCCGACCTCGGCGCCGATGAGCTGGCGCTGCGCTTCGAGGGCGCGGGCGCCGCGGCCATCATTCACACCGACATCGCGCGCGACGGCGCCATGGCGGGTATGAACGTGGAGGCCACCGTGGCGCTGGCGGCCCGGTTGACCACACCCGTGATCGCGTCGGGCGGGGTAACCTCGCTCGACGATCTGCGCGCGGTCAAGGCCGCCGCCGCATCGGGCATCGTCGGCGTGATCGCGGGCCGCGCGCTCTACGACGGGCGGATCGATCTGGCCGCCGCCCTGGCCCTGCTCGACGAATGAGGGCGCCATGCTGAAACCCCGCATCATCCCCTGCCTCGACGTCCATGACGGCCGCGTCGTCAAAGGCGTGCAGTTCGTCGATCTGGTCGACGCCGGCGATCCCGTCGAGCAGGCCCGCGTCTACGACGCCCAAGGCGCCGACGAGCTCTGCTTCCTCGATATCACCGCTTCGTCGGATGAGCGCGCCACCATCATCGACGTGGTGCGCGGCACCGCGGAAGTCTGCTTCATGCCGCTCACCGTGGGTGGCGGTGTGCGCACGGTCGAAGACATCCGCGCTCTCCTCCTCGCCGGCGCGGACAAGGTCTCGATCAACACCGCGGCGGTTAAGCGACCCGAGTTCGTGGCCGAGGCCGCGGAGCGTTTCGGCACCCAGTGCATTACCGTCGCGGTCGATGCCAAACGGATCGGGCCGGGGCGGTTTAAGGTCTTCACCCATGGCGGGCGCAACGAAACCGAACTCGACGCGGTTCCGTGGACCCAACATCTGGCGAGCCTCGGCGCGGGCGAGATCCTGCTCACCTCGATGGACCGCGATGGCACGCGCGAGGGTTTTGATCTCGAACTTGTCCGCGCGATTGCCGATTCTGTCCCCGTCCCCGTGATCGCCTCGGGCGGGGTCGGCAACCTCGACCACCTGGCCGACGGTATCGCCAAGGGCCACGCCTCTGCCGTGCTCGCCGCGTCGATCTTTCATTTCGGCGAGCACACTATCGCCGAGGCCAAGGCCCACATGAAAGCCCGCAGCATCCCTGTGCGCCTCTAGGCGCGCCCGGGCGCTGCGTGATATGATTTGCGCCGAGACACTACCCCGTTACCCCGAGGCGCCCGCCATGTCAGAGCTGTTCGACGCCATCACCTTCAATTCGAACGGTCTCGTGCCCGCGATCGCCCAGAGCGCCGAGAGCGGCGAGGTGCTCATGGTCGCTTGGATGAACCGCGAGGCGCTCGAGGAAACCCTGGCCACCGGGCAGGTGTGCTATTTCTCGCGCTCGCGGGGTGCGTTGTGGCGCAAGGGCGAGCGCTCGGGCCAGACCCAGGCGCTGGTCGAAATGCGCATCGATTGCGACGGCGACGTGCTGCTGCTCCGCGTCGAACAGACCGGGGTCACCTGCCACACGGGGCGGCGCTCGTGTTTCTTCCGCGCGGTGGGCAAGGACGGCCGCCTCGATACCATTGCCGAGGTCGAGATAGATCCGGAGGAGCTCTATGGCAAAGAAAAGTGATTTCGCCTTTCTCGACGAGCTGCTCGCCGTCATCAATGAGCGCAGCGGCGACGATCCGAAAAGCTCCTATACCGCCAAGCTGCTCGGCAAGGGCACGGAAAAGATCGCCCAGAAATTGGGCGAGGAAGCGGTCGAGCTTGCCATCGCCGCGGTCAAGGGTAAGCGTGCCCAGAGCGTTACCGAAAGCGCCGATCTGCTCTACCATCTGCTCGTGCTCTGGGCGGATGCGGGGATTGCGCCCGCCGAGATCGCGGACGAGTTGAAAAAGCGCCGTTCCCAATCAGGCCTCGCGGAAAAGGCCGGCCGGCGCGACGGTTGATGCGCGGACGCCAAGCGAGCGGGGGCATCATGGCCTACGATCTCGATAACACCTTTGCGAAAATCCTGCGCGGCGAGATCCCTAACGACACTGTCTACGAAGACGACGAAATCCTGGCCTTCCGCGACATCAACCCCCAGGCGCCGGTCCATGTTCTGGTGATTCCCAAGGGCGCGTACGTCTCGATCGACGATTTCGGGCGCGATGCAGCCCCCGAAGTGATCGGGCGTTTCTTTGCACGGGTTCGCGCCATCGCCGACGAGCTCGGCCTGGCCCGGCCCGGCTATCGTGCTATCGCCAACATCGGCGGCGACGGCGGCCAGGAGGTCCCCCACTTCCACGTCCATATCCTGGGCGGCGGGCCCTTGGGCCGCATGGTCGCAAAGCAATCGAGCTGAGCCCGCCCCCACCCCTGCCCGACGCCGAAAAGAGCGCCGCGCTCGGCATCGCCCTCGTGCTTGCCGCCGCGGTGTTGCTCTCGTTCAAGGGTATCTTTATCAAGCTCGCCTACGCGGAAGGGGTCGGCGTCGTAGCACTCCTGTGGCTGCGCTTCGCGATGGCGCTGCCCTTCTTTTGGGCCTTCGCGCTGTGGCAGCTTGGCCCCGCCCGCACCGCGCGCATCGAGCGGCGCGATTTCCTGGCGGCACTGATCGGCGGCGGCCTGACGAGCTGGGGCGCATGGATTGCGGATTTTACCGCGCTCTCGATGATCGACGTCAGCCTCTCGCGCATCATCCTGTTCAGCTACCCCGCCTTCGTGTTGCTGTTTGATTCGCTCCGCCACCGGCGCCCCCCCCCGCTTCGCCAATGGGTGGCGCTGATCTTGATCGAGGCCGGCGTGGTGCTCACGCTGGGCGGCTTCGACGTCGCCTACATGGCGGCGAACTTTGAGGGTGCCGCCTGGGCGATGCTCTCAGGGCTCATGTATGCCGCCTACATCATGATCAACCAGGAAACCACGGCGCGCACCGGCTCGATCCGTTTCACTCTGTTCGCAGTCACCGGCGCCTTCACCGTGCTCACGCTCCATTTTTTCGTGGCCCGCCCGGTCGCCGAGCTTGCCGTCAGCCCGATGGGCTTTCTCTGGGCGGGAATGATCGCGCTGTTCGCGACGCTGCTTCCCTACTTCATGTTTTCCGAGGGCATCCGCCTCGCGGGCGCCACGCGCGCCTCCCTGGTCAGCGCGCTGGGCCCGCCCGTGACCATCGCGCTCGCGTTTATGATCCTGGACGAGAGCATGGGGCCGATCCAGCTGATTGGCGGCGCGGTGGTGATCCTCGGCGTCATCGCGCTCGAAGCCCGCCGGCGTAAGCCCGCGATCAGTCCTGCGACCGAATAGCCACGCGCGTCAATAGCTTGCATCCACGCGAACCCGCGGGCACCATTGGCGCAGCATAAACGAGGGAGATTTCACCGTGGCCGTAAACTCGCTCATCGCCGCCACCGCCGCCAGGGCGCAGGATGCGCTCAAACGCCGCAAGGTTCGCTTCGTCCATGTCGGGCTGTTCGACTATGACGGCTGTTTTCGCGAGCGCCGCCTGCCGCTCGACCTGGCCAAGCTCGCTTTCGACGGCAAGCTCGAATGGTGCAACAACGTGCGTGGTTGGGACAGTGCCGACGCCATGTGGGACCCGCGCCCCGTGGTCGGCGAGGCGGTCAGGATCGACCCAATGAGCGGCCGCGATTACGGCTTCGAAGAGGACGCGGCGCTTTACGTTGCCGACTATACGGGCGTCTCGGCGGAGGTCTCGCCGCGCAACCTGCTTAGCAAGCAGATCGCTAAGGCCGATGCCATGGGCTATGCGGTCAAGGCGGCCTTCGAATGCGAACTGTTCATCCTCGACGAGACGGCGGAGACCTTGCGCGAAAAGAACTTCGACAACCTCGATTTCTTTGCAGTCGATAACCGCTGCTGGGACGCCATGCCCGCGGCCGAACACGCCGGCTTCATCGCTGATCTCGACGTCGCCATGGCCGAGATGGACATCCCGGTCTACGCCTTCGGGCTCGAACTCGGCCCGGGCTGCTATGAGGCGACCTTACGCGCGCGCGACGCCATGCGCGCGGCCGACGACGCCGCGCTGTTTAAGGTCTTCACGAAGGCGTTTTGCCATCAGCACGGCCTGACCGCCTCGTTCATGGCCCAGATGGACGCCTCCGTCGCGGGCCTTTCGGGCCATATTCACCTCTCGCTCAGCGATAAGAAAACTGGCAAGCCCGTCTTCTACGACAAGCGCGCGCCCAATAATTTGAGCAAGACGGCGCGCCATTTCACCGGCGGCATGCTCGCGCATATGGCCGAGCACACGGCGCTTTCGGCCCATACGGTTAATGCTTATCGCCGTCTCGTGCCGGGCAACTGGTCGCCGCGCACGCCGACCTGGGGGATGGGCAATTATTCCGTCGCGGTCCGCGCCGTTGCAGCCCAAGCGGATACGACGCGCCTCGAATTCCGCGTGCCCGCGTCCGACACCAACCCCCATCTCGCCATGGCTCAGATGCTGGCCACGGGGCTGTGGGGCATGGAAAATAAGACCGAGCCGCCTAAGCCCGTCGACGGCGACGCCCGCGCGCTCAAGTTCACGCGCAAGAAGGCGCTGCCGCGCAACCTGCTCGACGCCGCCGAGCGTCTGCTCGCGTCGAAGTCCGCGCGCGCGCTTTACGGCGACGCCTTCGTCGAACAGTTCGGCAATTCGCGGCTCAACGAATACACGGTCTGCAGCCGTCAGGTCGGCGCCTTCGAGCGCGGCCGTTATATGGACGTGGTTTAAGAGGAGGAACGGTGGCGCGAAACCCGTCGAATCTAGCTACCCGGGATTCGCAAGCCCGCGCCGGCTGCGGACACGGCCTTCAAATCTTTGCTAGAGGGGCCGCCGCTCATGCGGCGCTAGCCTGCGCGGCGCTTGAGCGCGGTCAAGCCAAGCGGCCAGCAGTCTAGAGAAAGACGATCAGGTTGATCAGGTAGTGGATCACGATGACGAGCAGCAGCGAATGCCGCCACATATAAATCACCGTCAGCACGGCGCTGAGCACGAAGGTCGCGCCCAGTGCGCCCAGCCCGCCGGCCCAATGCATCGCGGCGAATAGGGTCGTCGAGACGAGCAGTACGCCAATCGGTGGCAAGCCGAAACGCTGCACCAAGACGCGCCGGCCGAGCAGTTCCCCGGAGGCGGCGACCAGCAAAAGCTCGCCCGTCAGGTCGAAGATATAAAGCCAGTACGGGCCCGGGGCGGGGTAGGCAAACAGCGACCAGCCAGGCGGCAGCTCGTGGAGCGCACCGAACAGATAGGCGTCGGTAAGCAGCGAGATGCCGACCTCTGTCGCGATGAGCAGCGGCGCCAGCTAAAGGGTTAGGGCGCGGCCCTCGCCGGGCAGGGCCAGCGCGCGCAGCGAAGGAACCGCAAACAACAGCCCGACCCCCAACACCCGGCTTAGGTAATCCACAAGATAGACCGGCCAGCCGGTCTCGCCCTCGGCAAGCGAAATGAACAGAAGATTGTTGAACCAGTAGGGCGCAAAGCCTAGCGCGAGAAGTGCGGCCAACATCAGAGAACTCTTGCCGCGTGACATCGCCCTCATCCTTCCCTAGCGTTTCGGCGCGATGCGCCGATACGACAGAGCTTCGCCAACGTGGATTTTTCAGACCCCGTCCACACCTTTGAGGTCGGCAAGCGTACGGGCAGCGCGCAAGACCCGGTGGTAACCCCGCGCGGACAAGCCCGTCTTGTCGACCGCCTCGCCCAGCATGGCGCGGCCCGCCTCGTCGGGCGCCGCGACCTTTTCCAGCAATTTACCGTCGGCCTGGGCGTTAGTCCGAATGACGCTCGCGCCGGATGGCTCGGCGTCGGCGAGGCCCGCGGCGCTGACCTCGGGGACCTCGACTTGGAGATCGATGCGGTGGAACAGCGGGCCCGAAATCTTTGCCTGGTAGTTTGCAGCGCAGCGCGGCGCTCGCGAACACGCCCGCGCCGGGTCGTCGAGATAGCCACAGCGGCACGGGTTCACCGCGGCGATGAGCTGATCCCGCGCGGGGTAATTCACAGGGGCGTTGACGTGCGCCACCATGACCGCCCCGGTCTCGAGCGGCTGGTGCAATGAATCGAGCATGCCGCGCTGAAATTTCGGTATTAGGTAGCAAACGCACCTAAGATAATTCGTCTCAAATCCCACGTCACACCACCCTGTCGGCATGGCACAGCCGCACGTCATAACGGGCTTAATCGACAAGCGGAACGAACTGGCGGGCCGCATCGGCCACCTACAGGACCAGTTGCGCCGAGCCATCATCGACCTCGACAACGTAGACGCCACGATACACTTGTTCGACCCGTCCATAGAGCTTGAATAGATCAAAACCAAGCCCGCATCCCCGCGTCACCACGCCTACCGGGGCTAGGTAAGCCGCATCGTCCTAGCCACGCTCAGGAACGCCAAGCGGCCACTGACGGGCGCGGAGCTCGCGCAGTGGGTCATGGGCCGAGCGCGGGCTGAACACCACGGACGAACGGCTTGTACGGCTCATGGCGAAGCCGACAGAGGCCGGTCTTAGGGACAATCGGAGTAAGGGTCTGGTGCGGTCGGAAACGGGGCCGGGTCGGCTGTTAGTTTGGGGGACTGAGAGGTGATAATTATTTGATCTGTTCAATCACCTTGAGCCAAGCACCCGACATTAGAAACGGAACATATTTTTCTGGAATCTCCGCAAGTCTGGATACTGCTTCAGCCGTCAAGCCACCGTCAATGTATGCAGGCCGAATATGTCCCTCCAGTGCGTCACGCGGCATCAGAAGACATACTGCTTGCAAGATGGCCGTATGATCGGAGACCCCGGGTAAGCTGTGCTTCAAGGGCGGGCAGGCCCGAGGCGATCTGGACCTGCACGTTGACGAGCACGACGTCGATGCCCTGGAAGGCGAAGCTTTTGATCCGGGTGACCATGGGCGAAGTGTAGAGCGCGCGGCCCGCGCGCGCGAGGATCTAATCGACGATAAACAACTTGGCTCCGCCCTCGGTCACCGAGCGGTGCGCGCGAGTGTCGTCGGCGACCTGGTAGCTCTGGCCGGGTTTGAGCGTCACCGTGCCGCCGTCCTCGAACTCCGTGACCAGCTTGCCTTCCAAAAGCAGCAGGATATGGCCCTTGTTGCACCAGTGATCAGCGAGGTAGTTCGCCGAATACTCGACCATGCGCACGCGCAATTCGCCGAATTGCCGGGTCCGCCAATAGGCGACGCCGGTCTCGCCCGGATGCTCGGTCCGCTCGACGCCCGCCCAGTCCGTCGTGCCGAACGGAATATCAGTTATCTTCATGGCGCAGCCCCTCCCCTGTTTTGCGCGTCGCCCCAGTCTAGAGCGCGCCTCCGCCTCGCGCCAATCGGCACTTGCAACTGCGCCGGGGCTTGGCGATGGTGCGTCCGCGGTTGATACTAGAAAAAACAGCAGGGGAGAGAATTATGGCATCGGATTGGCTCGGCTCATCGATCATGGCCACGCGTGGCGTGGCGCGCGGCGCCGTGGGTGCTACCCACGAGCTGACAGAGGAAAAGCAGGGCACCTACCACTACACCATGGGGCCCTATTCCGAGGCCGTGCTCGAAATCGAGCCCGGCGACCGGGTCATCGTCGAGACCCGCGACGCCTTCGAGGGCAAGATTACCTCGGAAGACGACATGCCCTCGGACGTGCTCGACATGCCCTACGTCAACCCCCAGAACGGGCCGATCCTGGTCAACGGCGCCGAGAAGGGCGACGCGCTGGCGGTCCATATCGAGGCCATGAAGCCCCGGGGCGAGAACCCGTCCGGCACCTGCGCCATGATCACCGAGTTCGGCGCGCTCACCGGCACCGCCTATACCGCGCTGCTCAACGACCCGCTGCCTGAAAAGGTCCGCAAAGTCCCTCTCGACGAGGAAAACGTCTATTGGAGCGATCGGGTGACGCTCGACTACAACCCCCATATCGGCACCCTGTCCTGCTCGCCCGAGATCGATTCCATCAACTCCCTGACCCCCGATTACCACGGCGGCAACATGGATCTGCCCGATATGGGGCCGGGCAGCGTGACCTACCTGCCGGTCAATTCGCCCGGCGCGCGGCTCTTCATCGGCGATGCCCACGCCTGCCAGGGCGACGGCGAGGTCTGCGGCACGGCGGTCGAATACCCGTCGCTCACGACCATCCAGGTCGACCTGGTCAAGGGCTGGACGATCCCCTGGCCGAGGCTCGAGCGTGAGGATTTCATTATGGCGATCGGCAGCGCGCGCCCGCTCGAGGACGCGACCCGGATCGCGTACCGCGAGCTAATCCGCTGGATGGAGGCGGATTACGGCTTCGACAAGTGGGACGCCTACATGATGCTGAGCCAGTGTGGCCGCGTCCGGCTCGGTAATTTCGTCGATCCGAAATACACCGTCGGCGCCGGGATCAAGAAAAAATTTCTCGCCGATTGAATGCTGGTTCGCCTCGCTCTGCAAAACGAACTGGGTAAGGCCCTGCTTGTTCGGTTGCGCGTGGCGTGGAAGTAGGGCCGCTTCTCGTCCCAGCCCCGGGGAAATTTTTCCTTCATCACCGCGGGATCGGTCAGCGAGGGCACGATGACGCAGGTCCCACCGTCGGTCCAGTTCACCGGGGTCGCGACCATGTATTTGTCGGTCAGCTGCAGGGCGTCGAGCACACGCAGGATTTCGGCGACGTTATGCCCCGCCGGCGCCGGTTAGGTGATCATGGCGCGGATCTTCTTCTCCGGCGAAATCCAAAACATCGTGCGCATGGTCAGCGTATCGAGCGCCTTGGGGTGGATCATGTCGTAGAGATCGGTAACCGTGCGGTCCGGATCGGCGAGGATCGGATAGTTGGGCCGCGCACCAGCGATCTCCCCGATGTCGTCGGACTATTTGATGTGGTCCTCGACGGAATTAACGCTGGACGCGATCACCTTGGTGCTGCGCTTGGTAAACTCACCCTTGAGCTTGGCGACCTCGCCTAGCTCGGTGGTGCAGACCGGCGTAAAGTCATTCGGGTGTGAGAACAGGATGCACTAGCCGTCATTGATGTAGTCGTGAAAATTGATCGACCCTTCGGTCGAATTTTGCGTGAAGTCGGGGGTAACGTGTCGGTTGAGCCGGCTGGACACTTCGCCATCTTGGCGCGGCGGTCCCCGGAAGCTGTCGCCTCCGGGGACGCGGGTTCGCGGTACCGCTCAGTCGTCCAGACCCTCGAACAGCAGGGTCGTAATGTAGCGCTCGGCAAACGACGGAATGATCGCGACCAGAAGCTTGCCCGCGTTCTCGTCGCGCGAGCCCACCTTGGCCGCCGCCGCGATCGCGGCGCCCGACGAAATACCGCCGGGAACACCTTCGACCCGCGCCATGAGGCGCGACATCTCGAGCGCTTCGTCGTTGGTCACCTGGACGATCTCGTCAATGACGTCGCGGTTGAGCACATCGGGCACGAAGCCCGCCCCGATCCCCTGGATTTTGTGGGGGCCGGGTTTGCCGCCTGAGAGAATCGGGCTGTCCGCGGGCTCGATCGCGACCATCTGCAAACCGGGGCGGCGTTCTTTAAGCACTTCGCCCAGCCCGGTGATGGTGCCGCCCGTGCCGATGCCCGAGACGATGATGTCGATCTGGCCGTCCGTGTCGGTCCAGATTTCCTCCGCGGTGGTGCGCCGGTGGACCGCTGGGTTGGCCGGGTTGGCGAACTGCTGGGGCATCACCGCATCCGCCGTGCTGGCGACCAGCTCCTCGGCGCGCGCGACCGCGCCCTTCATGCCCTTGGGTCCCTCGGTTAGCTCGATCTCGGCGCCTAGGAAGCGGAGCATTTTGCGCCGTTCGATTGACATAGTTTCGGGCATGGTCAGGATCAGGCGGTAACCCTTGGCGGCAGCCACGAAGGCCAGCGCGATACCGGTGTTGCCCGAGGTCGGCTCGATCAGCGTCGTCTTGCCCGGAGTGATCTGGCCCGCTTCTTCCATCGCCTCGATCATCGAGACGCCGATGCGGTCCTTGACCGAGCCGATCGGGTTGAAAAATTCGAGCTTGCCGACGAGCTGCGCCTGGCAGCCGATCTCCTTGGCAAGCTTGTCGAGGCGGACCAGCGGCGTGTTGCCGATGGTGTCGAGAATGGAATCAAAAATACGTCCCCGTGAGGGCGTGGTGGCGGCCGTGGCCATGGTAGGGCTCCTTTCCTGCGGGTTCTTTCGTTCTCTCGCGGGCGCGTGGCGCGTCTCTTGTTTTTGTTCCGGCGTGTGCGCCCTAGTCGGGCCGGCTGGTGTGGTGGTGGCGCTCGATTGCGTCCCAGATGTCCGCCTCGAGCTTGACCCCGTCGAAGCGGTTGATTTCCTGGATCCCGGTCGGCGAGGTCACGTTGATCTCGGTTATATAGTCGCCTATCACGTCGATGCCCACGAAGATTAGGCCGCGTTCGGCCAACGCCGGGCCGATGGCGGCGCAGATTTCCTGGTCGCGCGCCGTCAGTCCGGCCTTTTCCGGCACTGCGCCGACATGCATGTTGGCGCGCGCCTCGCCCGGCGGCGGTACGCGGTTGATCGCGCCCACCGCCTTGCCGTCGACCAGGATGATGCGCTTGTCGCCCTGGCGCACCGCGGGCATGTAGCGCTGGATGATGATCGGCTCGCGGTAGAGCTCGGTGAACATTTCAAGCAACGCGGTGAGGTTTTCGTCCTCGGGCGAGACATGGAAGACGCCCGCGCCGCCGTTGCCGAACAGCGGCTTGACGATGATGTCCTTGTGCTCGGCTCGAAACGCTAGGACCTCGTCGCGGTTGGTCGTGATCAGGGTCGCCGGCATAAGCTCGGCGAAGTGGGTGACGAAGAGCTTTTCCGGGGCGTTGCGGACATGAACCGGATCGTTGACCACAAGGGTCTGGGGGTGGATATGCTCGAGCAGGTGGGTCGCGGTGATGTAAGACATGTCGAACGGCGGGTCCTGGCGCATCAGCACCACGTCCACACCGGCTAGGTCGAGGGTTTCGAAACCGCCCAGCGAATAATGGTTGCCTGCCTCGCGGCGCAGCTCCAGGGGACGGGCGCGGGCGATCACCCGGCCATTTTTTAGTGAGAGATCGCCCGGCCCGTAATGGAACAGCGCGTGGCCGCGCTTTTGCGCTTCGAGCGCCAGGACGAAGGACGAATCGGCATCGATGTCGATGCTCTCGACCGGATCCATTTGGATGGCGACGGCAAGGCTCATAATAGGGCGTCCTTCAGTTCAGCGAGGCGCGCAGCTTTTCCAGCAGGCGGTTGACCCGCGCGCGTTGCGGGTCCTGGACGTCAAGCTCAAGACAATGTTCGAGCGCCGCGATGCCGCCCTTTACGTCGCCCAACCGAGGGCGCAGCACGCCGAGCTCGCGCCAGCTATCGAGGGAATCGGGGGCGAACAGCACGATCCGTTCGAGCACTGTGATCGCGCGGGCAAGGTCGTCGCCCTGCAGCGCGCGGGTTTTGATGTTGTTTTGCAGCCGCATCAGGATATGGCGATCGGAGACCGGCTCGTAGATGTCGGGGGTCAGCTCGGCACCGACGCCGGCAATGCTTTTGAGCAGCTCGCGCAGCTCGACGGCGCCGAGCACCCGGGCGCCGGCGAAGGGGTCGAGGATGGCGCGTTGGCCGCCCTCGTCGAGCCGGACCAGGAAATGGCCGGGAAAGCCGAGCCCGACCATCGACCAGTTCTGCGCACGGGCGATGTGAATTAATAGGATGCCCAAGGTCACGGGCAGGCCCCTGCGCTTGTCGATCACCCGCGTCAGGTCGGCGTTCTCGGGATCATCGTAGGTTTCCGAATCCCCCGCATAGCCCGCCTCGCTATAGACCACTCGCGCCAGCGCCTCGAGGCGCTCGGTCAGGCTCTCCGCGCTTGCTGCTTCTCCCGCGACGTCGGCGGCCAGCTGGTCGAGATGGAGCCGGTAGGGGTCGAGCGAGGTGCGCACCCGGTCGAGCCCGGCCAATGCCAGCGCGCCCTCGGCGAGCTTGAGCGGCTCGTCGCCCTGTTCGCCCAGCGCGCGCAAGCGGCCTTCCAGTTCGGCGCGGCTCACGGGCCCCCCTCTCGGCGGGGATCGTCCTTGAGGCGGACATGGTTGACCACCTGGCGGACCCCGGAGATGGTGCGCGCCCGGTTGATCACCCGGTCGAGCTCGGCCTGGTCCTGGGCGATGCCGATCAGATAGACGATGCCGTTCACCGTCTCGACGTTGTAGTTGATCGACGAGACCTCCTTGTCGAACAGCATCTCGGTCGAAAGCTGGGCCGAAATCCAGGCGTCTTCCGCGCTGTCGAGCAGATCGCTGGTGTCGTCGACTTGCAGTTCGTTGATCACTTCGATCACGCCCTCGGCGCGCCACGTCGCTTCGAGTGCGATGACCCGGTCTTCCGGATTTTCCACGTCGCCGGTCAGCAACACCCGGCCCTCGACCACGTCGATCGAGGTATCCAGATAGACGTCCGCGTCGGCTTGGTAGAGGTAATGGTTGATCTCGACCCGGATCGTCGCGTCGTCGATGGCATCGCCGACCGAGCGTTCTTGGGCGATCACCGTACCGCCCGCCGCCGCCGCCCCGATCGCCGTGCCGGCTGCCGAGCAGCCCGAGATGACTAGTCCAACGGCGCAGAGCAGCGCCAGCGCCGACGCCACAGCGGACGGGTTCGGGCGGGGCAGGCCCCGCGAGGCGGCGCGAGTGGTCGTGTGGGGCATGGGTCCGTCCTCTCAGTGTGCCGGCGGCTTAAGGCCGCCAGGCATCGGCAATATGGCGCGGCCAACGTCCGGGGGTCACGGCCATGGCGTCGAATCGCACACCTAGATTGGCAAATTTTGGATGCTGCGCCAAGAAGCTCGATGCCGCGCGCACAATTCGAGCCCGCTGGCGCGCGCTGACCGCTTCGAGCGCATCCGTCAGATCGCCCCGCGCCTTGACCTCGATGGAGGCGATTAACCACCCGCGGCGCACCACTAGGTCGATCTCGCCGGCCTTGGAACGCCAGCGCCGGGCCATGATCCGCCAGCCCGAAAGCCGCAAGGCGAACGCGGCCAGCCTCTCGGCCCGCTGTCCGCAACGCTCGGCAGCGCGTCTCCCAGACGCGCTCACGGCGCGTCTCCGTCCGCATCGCTGCGCGTTAGCGCCAGCGCCCGCTGGTAGACCTCGCGGCGCGCCCGTCCGCTTGCGCCCGCCACCGCGTCGACCGCGCCCTTCAGCCGGTGCCCCCGCAGCGCGTCGCGCAGTGCCGCGTCGATCTCGTCGTCGCTCATCCCCGCCGTCCCGTCCGCCGAGGGCGGGCCGACGACGATCACCACCTCGCCCCGGGGCGGTCCCTCGGCCGCGTAATGGGCGGCCAGTGCATCGAGCGTGCCGCGCCGGGCTTCCTCAAAGACCTTGGTCAGCTCGCGCGCAACGCAGGCCTCGCGCGGCCCCAGCCGCGCCGCCATGGCGGCGAGGGTCTTGGGCAGACGGCGCGCGGACTCGAAAATCACGAGGCTTGCCGGCACCGCCGCTAGCTCGTCGAGCTCGCGTATCCGGGCCGCCGCGCGGGGCGGCAGGAAGCCCGTCATCAGGAAACGGTCGGTCGGCAGACCGGCGACGCCAAGCGCCGCCAGCACGGCGCTGGCCCCGGGCAGGACGCTCACCGTATGGCCTGCCGCGATCACCGCGCGGACCAGCTTGAAGCCCGGATCCGAGACCAACGGGGTGCCGGCGTCGGAGACCAGCGCCACGACCTGGCCCGCCGCCAACCGGCGGAGCAGCGCGGGCCGAGCGCGCGCGGCGTTGTGCTCGTGATAGGGCGTGGTTGACGCTGTAATGGCGTATTCCCGGAGCAGCCGGGCGGTGGTGCGGGTGTCCTCGCAGGCAATGACGTCCGCGGCGGCGAGCAAATCTAGCGCGCGCAGCGTAATATCGCGCAAATTTCCGATCGGGGTGGCGCACAAATAGAGCCCGGGGGCGAAGCGGGGGCCCGCCGGTTTACTTCGCTCCAGCGCCTCGCTAGGCTGAGCGCCGTTCGCGAGTGTTTCCCCGGAGGTGTGCCGTGCCGCTGTTGTCGTCCCGCCGTGCGCGGCGGGGCTCTCTCGTCGGGATTTGCGTTGCGCCATGGTTACTCGCGCTGCCGCTGCTGCTTGCGGCCTGTCAGAAAGGCGACAGCTTACCGGGTTGGCTTTCCGGGATGCAACCGCCGCCTGAGCCCGTGGCCGCGCCGGAGCCCGAACTCGAGCCGCCCCTCGTGGTTGCGCTGGCACCCGAGCCGCCGCCCAAGATCGACGTCGCCCCGGTCGAAGACATCGTCCTTGGGCCCGCCCGTATTGGGTTTCTGGTGCCGCTCACCGGCTCCGCCGCGCTCCAGGGCCAGGCCCTGCTCAACGCCGCTCAGATGGCGCTGTTCGACGTCGGCAGCGAGATCGTTTTACTGCCGCGCGACACGAAAGGAAGGCCCGAGACCGCGGCCGCGGTTGCCGCCGAGGTCATCGACCAGGGCGCCCAGCTCATTTTGGGGCCGCTGTTCTCGGGTGCCGTCGCCGCCGTGGCTCCGCTCGCAGACGAGGCCGGCATCCGCGTCGTCGCGTTCTCGACGGATCCGCGCGTCGCGGGCGACGGGCGCTATCTGATCGGGTTCACCTCGGGCCAGCAGGTCCGCCGCTTGGTGACCTTCGCCGCCGGCGCCGGGATCGAGCGCTTTGCCTTGCTGGCGCGCGAGGGCGCCTACGGCCGGGCTGTCGCGGCGCAATATGGCGAAGCGGTGGCCGGGGTTGGCGGCACGCTTTCGCGCGTCGCGTTTTATGCCCCCGATGGCAGCGACGCCCAGGCCGTGGTGCGCCGGCTGGCCGACTACGATAGCCGCCAGGCCGCCCTGGTCGAGCAGGTCGCGCTGCTCGAGGCTCGCGACGACGAGCTTGCGCGCCAGTCCCTGGCCCGCCTCGAAGGGCTCGACACGCTGGGCGCTGCGCCGTTCGACGCGCTGCTGATCGCCGATGGCGGTCAGGGCCTGCGCGCGGTGGTGCCGATCCTGCCCTATTACGACATCGATCCCACTGAGGTCCGCCTGATGGGCACCGGGTTATGGGACGATCCCGAAACCCTTGCCGAGCCGACCCTCGTGGGCGGCTGGTTCGTCAGTCCCCCGCCCGAGAATCGCGTCCGCTTCGTTGCCCGTTTTGAATCGATCTACGGTGCTACCCCGCCCCGCCTTGCGACCCTCGCCTACGACGCTACGGCGCTGGCCGGCGCGCTGGGTGCCCAGCCGCGGGGCGTCGATTTCAGCAATGATGCGCTGCTTTCGCCCAACGGCTTCGCGGGTGTCGACGGGGTCTTCCGCTTCGGCGTCGACGGTCTGGCCGAGCGCGGTCTCGCAGTGATGCAGGTTATGCCTGAAGGCGTGGCCGCGGTGCTTGATCCCGCGCGACGCAGCTTTCAGACTGTCGCCGCACCGCCCGCGGAGGCCTCAGCCGAGCCTCCCGCAAAGCCCGCCGATCAGAGCGCTGCGGAGCCGCCCGCTCCCGAAATGGTCAAGCTGCCCGAAACCCCCGGCCTTACGCCGCCAGCGCCGCCAGCACCGAATTAAGCAGGCGGCGGCCCTCGGCGCTGGCCCTCAGGCCCGCTTTATTTTTTTCGATCAGCCCGGCTTCCGTAAGCCGCGATGTCGCGGCGGCGTCGATTGCGTCATCAAGCGCCACCCCGGTGTGGCGCGCAAAACGGGCCGCATCAATTCCCTCGGTAAGCCGCAACCCCATGACCAACGCCTCCGCCGCGCGGTCATCGGCGCTGAGCGCCCAGTCCTCGATCAGGGCTGCGCCGCTCGCCTCGATGCGCGCGAGCCAGTCGGAAGGCATGTGCGCCCGGCGCTGGGCGCGGCCCGCAATCCGGCCGTGGGCGCCCGGGCCGATGCCCAGGTAATCGCTGTAATGCCAGCCGGCGAGGTTGTGGCGGCATTCCGCGCCCGGGCGCGCATGGTTTGAGATTTCGTAAGCGGGCAGGCCGGCGGCGCGGGCCATCTCGCCGGTCGTTTCGAACAGCGCCACCGCGTCGTCTTCGCCGGGCAGGGCAAACGCCCCGTCCCGCTCGGCGGCGAAGAACGGCGTGCCCTTCTCCATGGTCAGCTGATAGAGCGAGAGATGCTCGGTTCCGAAACTCAGCGCCCGGGCCAGTTCCTCGCGCCAGTCAGCTTCGGTCTGGCCGGGCCGGGCATAGATCAGGTCAAACGAGACCCGTCCGAAATGCGTGATCGCGATCTCGAGCGCACCGAGCGCCTCGGCGACGGAATGCTCGCGGCCTAAAAAGCGCAGCGCTTCGTCGTCCAGGGCCTGGACGCCGAGCGAGAGCCGATTGACCCCGGCGTCCGCCAACGCGGCAAAGCGCCCCGCCTCCACCGAGGTCGGGTTTGCTTCCAGGGTGACTTCCAAGTCGTCGCTCGCCGGAAAATGCCGGCGCGCCCGCGCGATCAGGGCGGCGGCCGTCTCGGGGTCCATCAGCGACGGTGTGCCGCCGCCGAAGAAGATCGAGGCAAGCGGTCGGCCTGCGCAGCCGCTCGCGGTGTTATCAAGCTCAGTGAGAAGCGCGGCCCGCCAGCGCGCCTGGTCGATCGTCTCCGCGACATGGCTGTTGAAGTCGCAATAGGGGCATTTCGATAGGCAGAACGGCCAATGGATATAAAGCGCGAGGGGCTCGTGCGCCGTTTCGGTCATGGGGCCGGCGCGAAACACGCCGCGATCAGCTTGGCGAAGGCGTCGGCGCGGTGGCTGAGGCTGTGTTTCTTTTCGGGCGTCATCTCGCCGAACGTGATCTCAAAGCCGTCGGCCACGAAAATCGGGTCGTAGCCGAAGCCGCTAGCCCCCCGGGGCGGAAAGACAAGCCGTCCGTCGACGCGGCCCTCGAAACTCTCGCAAGTACCGTCGGGCCAGGCGAGCGAGAGCGCGCAAACGAAACGCGCGTGGGCGCCGCTCGGCGCCATGCCGCGCGCCGCGAGTTCCTCGCGCACCCGCTCCATGGCGAGGGCAAAATCTTTCTTCGGTCCCGCCCAGCGCGCCGAATATATTCCCGGGTCGCCGTCCAACGCCTCGACCGCGAGTCCCGAATCGTCCGCGAGCGCGGGTATCCCGGCGCCTCGCGTCGCCGCATGCGCTTTGAGCTCGGCGTTGGCGATGAAACTTGTCCCCGTCTCCTCGGGCTCGGGCAGGCCAAGCTCGGGGGCGCCACGCACGCTCACGGCGAATGGCGCGAGCAAGGCGGCGATCTCGCGCAACTTGCCCGGATTGTGGCTCGCTATAACTAGCTCCGGGCCATCGAGGAGGCAGCGCGCAGACCCCATGGTTGGGCTCAGAACCCCAGCGCGCTGCGCTGCAGGGCGGCGAGCTCGGTGATGCCGCCTTGGGCAAGCTTGAGCAGGGCCAGGAACTCGACTTCGGAAAACGGCGATTCCTCGGCGGTACCCTGGATTTCGACGATGCCGCCCGAGGCCGTGATGACGAAATTTGCGTCCGTCTGCGCGTTGCTGTCCTCGTCGTAGTCGAGGTCGAGGACCGGCACCCCCCCGAAGATGCCGCACGACACCGCCGCGACCTGGTCGGAGAGCGGCGTGCGTTCGATCTCGCCCTCGCCCAGGAGCTTCGCGAAGGCCAGGTGCAGTGCGACGTAGGCGCCGGTGATCGCGGCGGTGCGTGTGCCGCCGTCGGCCTGGATGACGTCGCAATCGACCGTAATCTGGCGTTCGCCGAACCCGCTCAGGTCGGTCACCGCGCGCAAAGAGCGTCCGATCAGGCGCTGGATTTCCTGGGTCCGTCCCGATTGTTTGCCCCGAGCCGCCTCGCGCGATCCCCGGGTATGGGTGGCCCGGGGCAGCATGCCGTATTCCGCGGTCACCCAGCCTTTGCCCGTATTGCGCAGGAAAGGCGGCACGCGGTTCTCGACACTGGCGGTGCAAAGGACGCGGGTGCCTCCGAAGCGGGCTTCGCACGAGCCTTCGGCATAGGGGCTGACGCCGGGCAGAAGCTCGATGTCGCGCAACTGGGACTCGGTGCGGCCGGATGGGCGCATGGCGGGGTCTCCCTCGTGGGGTGAGCGGGTTGGCGGCTCAACCTAACGAGCCCTCGGCGCGCGGTCCAGCATTCCGGTGCAACGCCTTATCTCGCGCGCGGCGTTGACGCTCTACCGGGTGCTCTCTACATTAAGAGCCGCTGCACATCGTCCTTATCTAGGGGCCGACCGGTGCTACGAGGGCCGTCCACCATGTCCATGCTCCAGGAGCTGAACGAGCGCTCGCGCGAGGTCTTGCGCCAGATCGTCGAGAGCTACGTTGAGAACGGTGAGCCGGTCGGCTCGCGTCTCCTCGCGCGTCGCTTCGAGCCGGCGCTCTCGCCCGCCACCATCCGCAACGTCATGGCGGATCTGGAAGATCTCGGCCTGCTCTTTTCACCCCACACCTCGGCGGGACGCCTGCCCACCGAGACGGGGTTGCGGCTGTTCGTCGACGGTCTGCTCGAGCTCGGCAACCTCACCGAAGATGAGCGCAACAACATCGACACCCACTGCCAGACCACTGGCAACAGCGTCGAGGCGATGCTGTCCGAGGCGACCGATGCACTTTCGGGTCTGTCCCAATGCGCCGGGCTGGTTTCGGCGCCGAAGTCGGAGCAGCCCTTCCGCCATATCGAATTCGTCGCTCTCTCGCCGGGTCGCACCCTCGTGGTCATGGTCACCGACACGGGCATGGTCGAAAATCGCCTGCTTGCGACGCCGCCCGATCTGCCCGCGAGCGCGCTGGTCTCTGCGGCGAATTATCTCAACGCCCGGCTTGCCGGGCGCACCCTCCTCGAAGCACAAAACGCAATCGAGCGCGAATTGCAGGATCATCGCACCCAGCTCGACGAGCTGACCCAGCGGGTGGTCGAGGAGGGCGTCGCGATCTGGTCGGGCACTGACAAGCAGGCGTCGCTCATCGTGCGCGGCCAATCCAATCTTTTGGGCGAACTGCCCGAGACCGGCGATCTCGAGCATATCCGGGCCTTGTTCCAGGCGCTGGAGACCAAGGAAGAGCTTTTGCGTCTGCTCAACAGGGCCGAAGAGGCGGGTGGTGTGCAGATCTTTATCGGCGCGGAAAATCCCCTGTTCGGGCTCAGCGAATGCTCGATGATCATCGCCCCCTACCGCAACGGCGAGGCTCAGTGCGTCGGCGCCATCGGCGTCGTCGGGCCAACCCGCTTGAATTACGCCCGCATCATTCCCATGGTTGACTACACCGCCCGGGTGATCGGCAAACTGCTGGGTGGCACCAGCGTAACCCCAATGAAGAGGCGGCATGGCTGACGAAAAGACTTCCCCCCCGGCGCCCGATGAGGCGCCCGATACCAACGACATGACACCCGACGATACGGCGCCCATTGAGGCGGCCCATGAGCTGTCCGAGGCTGATGCGGCGCCGGACAACGGCGCCGCGGGTCTGGCCGGTCTCGTGCCCGGCGTGGCCGACGCGGAGCCTGGGCCGGGCGCGGGCGGCGATGCGGCGGAGCTTAAAGAAAAGCTTCTGCGCGCGCTCGCCGACATGGAAAACCTCCGCCGTCGCAGCCAGCGCGAGCGCGAGGACGCGACCAAGTACGCCATGACCAATTTCGCGCGCGATTTGCTCACAGTTGCGGACAACCTGCGCCGCGCGCTCGACAGCGTCGCGGACGAGGCGCCGGCGGAGGGCTCGGACGGGCTTGCGAGCCTGACCGAAGGGGTCGAAATGACCGAGCGCGAGCTTATGAACCTGTTCGAACGCTACGATATCCGCCGGGTCGAGCCAAAGGGCGAAAAATTTGACCCGAACTTTCACCAGGCCATGTTCGAGGTGCCCGATTCCGGGCAAGCCGCGGGTAGCGTGGTCCAGGTCATGCAGCCGGGCTACGTCATCGGCGAACGCCTGCTGCGCCCTGCCATGGTCGGCGTCGCCGCGGCCGCCTCGGGGGACGAGGAGGGCGACGGTGACGGCGCGGGCCAAGGAAGCCGCATCGACACCACGGTCTGAGGCAAAGGATAGCGCGCACGCGCGCATGGTTGCAGGGACTTGATGGGGTCCCTATATATGCAGCGACGTTTTGGCCCGACCCGGCCGAATGCGACGGGATTGGCGGCACGTTAAGGAATTTTCACCCCGGGTGTTGACAATGAACCCGGCAACAGGCTTTGGCCGGCATCGCCGGCAAAGAGGGAAGAAGACGCGATGAGCAAAGTCATTGGCATCGACCTGGGCACCACCAACAGCTGCGTAGCGGTGATGGAAGGCTCCGACCCCCGCGTGATCGAGAATGCGGAAGGGGCGCGCACCACGCCATCGGTCGTGGCCTTCACCGAGAACGGCGAGCGGCTCGTTGGCCAGGCGGCGAAGCGCCAGGCGGTGACCAACCCGGAAAACACGATTTTCGCCATCAAGCGCCTGGTCGGTCGTCCCTTCAAGGATCCGATGACCGAGAAGGACATCAAGATGGTGCCCTACAAGATCATCGATCATTCCAACGGCGACGCCTGGGTCGAGGTGCGCGCAGAGCGCTACAGCCCAAGCCAGATCAGCGCCTTCACCCTGCAGAAAATGAAAGAGACCGCCGAAGCGTTCCTGGGCGAAGAGGTCACCCAGGCGGTCATCACCGTGCCGGCCTATTTCAACGATTCCCAGCGCCAGGCGACCAAGGACGCGGGCCAGATCGCGGGCCTCGAGGTCTTGCGCATCATCAACGAGCCGACCGCCGCCGCGCTCGCTTACGGGCTGGACAAGAAGGAAGCCGGCGTAATCGCCGTCTACGACTTGGGCGGCGGCACCTTCGACGTTTCGATCCTCGAAATCGGCGACGGCGTATTCGAGGTCAAATCGACCAACGGCGACACCTTCCTGGGCGGCGAGGATTTCGACCTGCTCCTGGTCGACTATCTGGCCGACGAGTTCAACAAGGACAACGGCATCGATCTACGCAACGACAAGCTGGCGCTCCAGCGTCTCAAGGAAGGCGCCGAGAAGGCCAAGATCGAGCTTTCCTCGTCGATGCAGACCGAGATCAACCTGCCCTTCATCACCGCGGATCAGAGCGGGCCGAAGCATCTGACCATCAAGCTCACCCGGGCCAAGCTCGAAGCGCTGGTCGGCGGGCTGATCCAGCGCACCATCAAACCCTGCAAGGCGGCGCTAAAGGATGCCGGCCTCAGCGCGGGCGAGATCGATGAGGTAATTCTGGTCGGTGGCATGACGCGCATGCCCAAGGTGGAAGAGGCGGTCAAGAGCTTCTTCGGCCGCGAGCCCCACAAGGGCGTTAATCCGGACGAGGTCGTGGCCCTTGGCGCCGCCATCCAGGCCGGTGTATTGCAAGGGGACGTCAAGGACGTCCTCCTGCTCGACGTGACCCCGCTCTCGCTCGGCATCGAGACCCTGGGCGGCGTGTTCACCCGTCTGATCGAGCGCAACACGACCATCCCGACGCGCAAGGGTCAGGTCTTCTCGACCGCCGAGGACAGCCAGTCGGCGGTGACCATCCGGGTCTTCCAGGGCGAGCGCGAAATGGCGGCGGACAACAAGCTGCTTGGTCAGTTCGACCTGGTCGGCATCCCGCCCGCGCCGCGTGGCATTCCGCAGATCGAGGTCACCTTCGACATCGACGCCAACGGCCTGGTCAACGTTTCGGCCAAGGACAAGGCGACGAGCAAAGAACAGCAGATCCGAATCGAAGCCTCGGGCGGCCTGTCCGACGACGAGATCGATCGCATGGTCAACGAGGCCGAAAGCCATGCCGACGACGACAAACAGCGGCGCGAGCTGGTCGAGGCGCGCAACCATGCGGAAAGCCTGATCAACACGACCGAGAAGACGCTGAGCGAACACGCCGACAAGATCGGTGACGACGAGCGCAGTGCGATCGAAAGCGATATCGAGGGCCTGCGTGCGGTCGTGACCGGCGAAGATGGCGAGGCGATCAACGCCAAGATGGAGGCGCTCACCCAGTCGTCCATGAAGCTCGGCGAGGCGATGTACAAGGCGAGCCAGGAGGAGGCCGCCGCGGGCATGGACGCCGCCGCCGCCGGTGCTGACGGGTCCGCCCCGGACGACGACGAGACGGTGGTCGATGTCGATTTCGAAGAAGTCGACGACGACAAGCAGGACGATAAACCCACCTGAGGGGGCCCGTGAGCGAGGGTCCCGGAATGCGGGCTGAGGAAGGCTGAGGAGCCGCCCCGGGGGGATCGGGGCGGCTTTCCTGTGCATAGGCGCAAGCGATGGCAAAAGACGATTATTACGAGACCCTTGGGGTCGATCGCGGCGCGAGCGAGGTCGACGTCAAGAAGGCCTACCGCAAGCTCGCCATGCAGTATCACCCCGACCGCAACCAGGGCGACGCCGCGGCCGAGCAGAAATTTAAGGAGCTGTCCGAGGCCTATCAGGTCCTGTCCGACGCCGAGAAGCGCGCGACCTACGACCAGTTCGGCCACGCCGCCTTCGAAGGCGCGGCGGGCGACCCAGGCGGCGGCTTCGACTACCAGTCGGGCTTCGCCGACGTGTTCGATGACCTGTTCGGCGAGTTCTCGGGATCGCGCCGCGGCGGGCGGGGCGGGGCACGCGCCGCGCCCGGCGCCGATCTGCGTTTCAATTTCGAAATCAGCCTCGAAGAGGCGTTCGCGGGCAAGCAGACCACCATCCGCGTGCCGACCTCGACCGGTTGCAACGCCTGCAAGGGCTCGGGCGCGGCTAAGGGGGCCAAGCCCGAAATCTGCACGACCTGCCAGGGCGCGGGCAAGGTGCGCGCCCAGCAGGGCTTCTTTACCATCGAGCGGACCTGCCCCGCGTGCCGGGGCGAGGGCCGGGTGGTCTCCAATCCGTGCAAGACGTGTAACGGCTCGGGCCGGGTCGCCAAGGATAAATCCCTCTCGGTCACGATTCCCTCGGGCGTCGAGGACGGAAACCGGATCCGCCTCTCCGGCGAGGGCGAGGCGGGCCTGCGCGGCGCGCCGGCGGGCGATCTCTACATCTTCCTCTCGGTCAAGGCCCACCGGCTGTTCCGGCGCGACGGCACCAACATCCACTGCCGCGTGCCGATCCCCATGACCCGCGCGACGCTGGGCGGCTCTATCGAGGTCCCGACATTGGGCGGCGGGCGCGCCAAAGTGACGATCCCGACGGGCACCCAGTCGGGTCACCAGTTCCGCCTCAAGGGCAAGGGCATGCCCATGATTCGCGGTGCGCGCAGCGGCGACATGTACATCCAGGTTACGGTCGAGACCCCGGTCAACCTGACAAAGCAGCAAAAACAGCTGCTCGCCGACTTCGAGAAGGGCGGTGGCGAGGGCACCAGCCCCGAATCCGAGGGCTTCTTCGCCAAGGTCAAGGACCTCTGGGAAGACCTCAAGGACTAAGCCGTCGGCTTCACGCGCCAGCCGGGATAGTGTAGCCTCGTGGGCCTTGACCACCAGCGCAAGGCTCGTCACGTGACCACCTCTTCCCAAATGACTTTTGCCGTTGCCGGCTGCGCCGGGCGTATGGGCGTGGCACTCATGGCCGAGGTTCTGGCCGCCGAGGGTTGCACGCTCATCGCCGGCTCCGAATCGCCCGGCCACGACGCGGTGGGCCGCGACCTGGGCGAGCTTGCCGGGGTTGGAGCGCTCGGCGTCGCTTGTGTGGATGTGCCCGCCACGTTGTTCGCGGCCGACGCGGTCCTCGATTTCACCACCCCCGCGGCGACCCTCGCCCACGCGCGGCTTGCAGCAGCCCAGGGCCGCGTTCTCGTGACCGGTACCACCGGGATCGATGCGGCGCAAGCCGTCGCGCTTGAGGCGGCGGCCGCCTCGTGCGCCATCGTCTGGGCGGCGAACATGAGCGTCGGGATCAACCTGTTGCTCGGCCTGACGGAGAAAACTGCCGCCCTGCTCGACGAGAGCACCGACATCGAGATTGTCGAGATGCACCACCGCCATAAGGTCGACGCGCCCTCGGGCACCTCGCTGGCGCTGGGCCGCGCGGCGGCGGCCGCGCGCGGCGTTGCGCTCGACGACGTCGCGGTGCGTACGCGCGACGGGGTCATCGGCCCGCGGCCCGCGGGCGCCATCGGCTTTTCCAACATTCGGGGCGGGGATGTGGTCGGCGATCACACGGTGATCTTTGCGGGCACCGGCGAGCGCATCGAGCTCACCCACCACGCCGCCGATCGCTCAATTTATGCCCAGGGCGCGTTACGCGCCGCACGCTGGGCCAAGGATCGTGCGCCCGGGCTATATTCCATGAAGGACGTGCTCGGGCTGGGCTGAAGCGCGGCTTCTGCCCAGGCATCGGGGATAACCCATATGGCCACCGTTGAGCTGAGCGAACACGAACGAAAGCTCGCCCGCGGCGAGGCGGGCCCCGCCGCGGGGCTTGCCATGCGGGTAGTTGCCGAGACCGCGGGCTGGCTCGGCGCGCGTCGCCTGCTGCCCATCGCCTCGGCCCATATCGACGGCTGCCTCTATCACGGCGATTCGGGCGTCGAGTTCGCCCGCCGCCTCGCCGGCGAGGGCGCCCGGGTAGCGGTACCGACTACACTGAACGTCGGCGCGCTCGACCTCATCCACCCCGAGCGGGTCCGCGCCGATCCGGATCGGCGCGCCATGATCAAGGCCCAGATGGACGCCTACGTGGCGATGGGATGCGCGCCGACCTGGACCTGCGCACCCTACCAGGCAGGGCACCGCCCGGCCGCGGGCACCGACGTCGCCTGGGGCGAGAGCAACGCGGTGGCCTTCTGCAATTCGGTGTTGGGCGCGCGGACCAACCGCTACGGCGATTTCCTTGACATCTGCTGTGCGCTCACCGCGCGCGCACCCGACGCAGGGCTCCATCGGCCCGAAAACCGGCGCGCCCGAGTCGTCATCGAAACGGCCGCTCTTTCGTCCGCTTTGCGCGACGCAGACGCTCTCTACCCCGCGCTGGGGGCCTGGCTCGGCGCCGAGCTGGGCGAGACCGTCGCAGTCATCGACGGTCTCCCGGCCAATCTCGCCGAAGACCGCCTCAAGGCGCTGGGCGCGGCGGCTGCCAGCGAGGGCGCGGTCGGATTATTTCACGTCGCGGGCTCAACGCCCGAGGCGCCCGATGTGGATGCCGCGCTCGGCGGGCTGCCGCCCGAGCGCACCATCGCGCTTACTCCCGCGATGATTCGGGCCGCGCGCGATGCGCTCTCGACTGCTGCGGGCGATCAGCTCGACGCCGTGGCGCTCGGCAGTCCGCATTTTTCACTCCTCGAGTTTGCCGCCTTCGAGCGCCTGCGCGCAGGGCAGCGCTTTGCGGTGCCGGTCTATATCTGCACCGGGCGGGGCGTACTGGCCGAGCTCGAGGCCGCGGGCGGGGACGAGGGCATGCGCGCGGCCGGGGTCGTTATCGTCGCCGATACCTGTGTCGTGGTCACGCCGATTCTGCCCGCCGGTGGCGGCGTGGTGATGACTAGCTCGGGCAAATTCGCCCACTACACGCCGGCGAATACCGGCTATGAAGTGGTCTATGGCGGCCTGGCCGATTGTGTGGAATCGGCGATCAAAGGGAGTATCGAGCGGGACGAGGCGTTATGGAATTAGCCGCACACCGGGTTCTTCTTTCCGGGCGGGCGGCGGGGCCGCTGTTCCGGCTCAAAGCTCCGATCAGCTTTTGGGGCGGGGTCGACCCGCAAAGCGGCGCGGTCGTTGATCCGCGCCATCCCGATTGCGGGGCGCAAATCGCGGGTACGGTTCTGGCGCTGCCTTCGGCCATCGGGTCGAGCAGCTCCAGCGCGGTAATGCTTGAACTGCTGCGAGTCGGGCACGCCCCGGTAGCGCTGTTAATGGGCCGGATCGACGCGATCCTAGCGCTCGGGGTCGTGGTGGCGCGCGAGATGGGCTATGGTGCGATCCCCGTGCTCGAGGTCGATTTCGACGCCATCGCGCGCTTGCCCGCAGACGTAAGCCTCAGCGTCGACGGTAGCCGGATTTTAGTGTCATAGCGCGAAATCGAGCTGCTGGCCGTGGCTGGACAGCGTCAGCGGGCTGTCGGGCCGGGCCGGCTCCTTGATCCGGACCTGGGGCCAGTAAGGCTCGAACTCCCAAACCCGCGACTTCCTGCCCGGCTCGCGACGGCACACGGTTAGGTGACGCTCGATCAGCTCGGCGGTCTCGGTAAGCCGTCCGCTGCGATAAGTGAGCCGGAAGGTGGCGTAGATTAAGGATCACGTCGAGCCCGAAGAGGCCCATCACCGGCCAGGCGCCCTTGAGCCAGAAAGCAATCCCGATGGCGAAGCTCACGGAATAGATCCGCGCCATGACCAGGAAGAAGCCCAGCCCGCCGAGTGAGCGGTTGGGCGTGAATACGGCGCGAAAGTGCGGACTCTCGCTCTCTACGGAGCTCTCCCCGGCTGTCTGAGTCAGCGTGATGGCGGCGATCATAGCGCGAGGCCCCGCGACCCTCCAGCGTAAACACCCCCGTCGGGGGCTTTTCCGAATCGCTTGCGCGCGCTATCAAGGGGGGATGATGAAAAAACCCGCCATCGAGAGCTTCTTCGCGCGCCTCGCGGAAAAAATCGCCGCGCCCAAGGGCGAGCTTACCCACGTCAATCCCTACACCCTGCTGGTCGCCGTCGTGCTCTCGGCCCAGGCGACAGACGTGGGCGTGAACAAGGCGACTGGGCCGCTTTTTGCGCTCGTCGATACGCCTGAGAAGATGCTGGCGCTGGGCGAAACCAAGCTCAAGGGCTACATCAGGACCATCGGGCTTTACAATACCAAGGCGAAGAACGTCATGGGCCTGAGCCAGATCCTGCTCGAGCAGCATGACAGCCAGGTGCCCGCCGATCGCGCGGTGCTCGAATCCCTGCCCGGGGTCGGACGCAAGACAGCCAACGTGGTGCTCAACATAGCCTTCGGCGAACCGACCATCGCCGTCGATACTCACGTCTTCCGGGTTTCCAACCGCACCGGACTGGCGCCGGGCAAAACGCCCCTCGCCGTCGAGCAGGGCCTCGAGCGCTGGGTTCCCGAACAATTCAAGCAGCACGCCCATCACTGGCTGATCCTGCACGGCCGCTATGTCTGCAAGGCGCGCAAGCCCGATTGCACGGCCTGCGTCGTGGCCGATCTCTGTGCCTTCAAGGGCAAGACCGTCGTAACGGCGTGACGCGCGGCACATAAGCGCGTTAATAGACAGACCTGCGCGCCGCCAGTACGAACCCGGTGAAGCAGCCGCTGGGGGCCGGCGCATCGCCGGTCGGACGCATTTCGAAATAGACCGTCGCCAACGTCCCGTTCGGCCCCTCGGGATAAAGAAACAGGTCGAGCACGCAAGTTAGCCCGGCATATTGCAGCACCCGGGCCGGGGGTTCGTTGCGCGTGTAATGGGCCGGGCCGAGCAGGGCGGTGATCGCCGCCTCGTCGAGGCCGAACAGGTCCGACGGTGTGGCCTCGATTTCAGGCGGCTCCGGCGTTGCGCTCGCCACCATCGGATCCGGCACGGGCTCGCTCACTGCGATCGGCGCCAGGTAGGGCGCCGCGCCGGTACCGCGCAGCGCGCTGTAGGTGGCAGCGTAGAGGCCGAGCGCGTCGGAGGATGCCGCCGGCTCGCTCGGCGCGGACGAGCAAGCCGCGGCCACGAGAACGAGCGCGGCCAGCGACAGCTTCACAGCACTCTCCCGGGCGCACCGGTCTATCAAGGGGATCGTCATCCGTACGGGGCCGGGACCGTGGGAAGCCGGGCTCAGCCCTGGCCCGACGAGGCGTCGTCGTCGTCGCCGGCGACGCTGGTCAGTGCCGCGATTTCTCCGCTATGGCCGTCGCCGACCGCGAGCTTTCCCGTCACCTCGCCGCCCGCCTCAACCTCGATCTTGCCGTAATAGATTTCGCCCTCGACCTTGCCGCCCGAACGCACGACCAGACGCTGGCGGGCAACCAGCCGGCCGGAAAAACTGCCCGAGATATCGGCTTCATCGACCTCGGCCGAGCCGATGAAGCGGCCGCCCCGCGCAATCGACATCTCGCGGCCGTCGCGCAGGTTAGCGTCCAGCGTGCCCTCGACGATCAGGGTATCGCAGGCAGTGATATCGCCCGACATCTCAATTTCCTTCCCCACCGTCAGGCGCTTGTTTTCGGTCCGCGAGACAGAGCCGCTATCGGACGGGCGCGAGATCGGGGGAATATCGGCAAGCCGGCGGGAAATCTCGGGCACCTGCGGAATTATCAGCGGCGAGGGCGGCTCCGTTGCGTAGGCCATCTTTACGCCCGCAACCGGGACCGATTTGACGCCGTCACCCTCGTCCTTCTTTCGGCCCAGCATTCGTATCGATCCTTTCGTATGCCCGTCTTATTTGGCGCCTGCTTCCCGCGCCGCCTACCCGGCGTCGAGCTCGGCTAGAGCCGCGTTGCCGCGCGCTCCGGGGCGGCGCCCCTGCATGCCGTGATAGAGGTGAACCATGTAGGCGGTCGCCAGCACGGGCGCGATCAGGTTCACCACGGGCACGGTGAACAATAAGGCGATGAGCACCCCGCCCACAATGATTTTGACGCGGTTGCGTCGCCGCAGCTCTCGGGTTTTCTTGAACGAAACCCGCCGCGGCGCCACGATCTCGAGAAACTCCCGGCCGAACAGATAGCCATTCACGCCGTAAAAGATCACCGGATAGATTATCACGTTGATAAACGGGATCAGCACGATCGGCAGCATCAGCAGGTTGAGCGCCAGCGTGACGATCTCAAAGCGGATTCCCGCCTTGGTATAGCGCCACCAGGACTGGTCCTTCGCCGGTGCGAGGCCCGGATAGCGCCGCGCCTCGATCTTGCTCGCGATCGATTCAGCAAACGCGTAGGCCAGGATCAGCGCGAGTGCGGGAAACAGCAGCCAGACGAGGAACGCGGCGGCCACGCCGCCCAACGCGTCGATCATCGTATCGAGCCAGCCCAGATCGACCACCTCGATCGCCGAAAGCACGCTGCTAACCACCGCGATCAGCGCGGCCGCGATGGCTAGCGAGAGGATGAATACCAGCAGCAGGATGCGTCGGATCTTCGGATCTACGAGGTCGCCAAAGGCATAAAACAACGCGGCGATCATGGCTTTAGCCCGCTGGAGTGAAAACGAATGTTGTACCCGGTTCTAAGGCTTTTTCGCAGGCAAGGCAACGGCCCGTCGCGCGAGCCCCGGCCGGGCTTGAGATGGCGGGTACGCCTGCGTATAGTCGGCGCCCGCGCGTCCGCGCACCCTGTTAATAACCCCGAGGCCCCCGATGAGCGCTCCCACCCTCGACGTTGTCGGCATCGGCAACGCCATCGTCGATATTCTGGCCCACGCCGACGACGAATTCCTCACCCGGCTCGATATCGCCAAGGGTTCCATGAACCTGATCGACGCCGCGCGCATCGACGCCATCTACGAACAGATGGGCCCGGCCGTGGAATGCTCGGGCGGCTCGGCGGCCAATACCATCGCCGGCGTTGCAGCACTCGGCGGCGCTGCAGGCTATGTCGGCAAAGTCGCCGCCGACGAATTCGGCAAGCTGTTCGGCCACGACATCCGGGCCATGGGCGTGAGCTTCGACAGCCCGGCGCTCGAAGGCGGCGCACCGACCGCGCGCAGCATGGTCCTGGTCACCCCCGACGCCCAGCGCACCATGAACACCTATCTCGGCGCCTGCGTCGAGCTCGGCCCCGAGGACGTCGACGAGGAACTCATCGCGTCCGCCGCCATCACCTACCTCGAAGGCTACCTCTGGGATCCCCCGGCGGCGAAGGAGGCCTTCCGCCGTGCACTCGGCATCGCCCACGAGCACGGCCGCAAGGTCTCGCTCACGCTCTCGGATTCCTTCTGTGTCGAGCGCTACCGCACGGAATTTTTGGAGCTCATCGAGCACCACGTCGACGTCCTGTTCGCCAACGAGGCCGAGATCACCTCGCTCTACGAGGTTGAGAACTTCGACGACGCGCTGCAAAGAATCCGCGGCCATTGCGAGATAGCGGCGCTGACCCGAAGCGAAAAGGGCGCGGTCATCGTCTCGGGCGACGAGATCCACGTCATCGACGCCGCGCTCGGCGGCTCGGTGGTCGACACGACGGGTGCCGGCGACCTGTTTGCCGCCGGCTTCCTCTACGGCCTGACCCACGATCTGGGGCTCGCCCGCTCGGGCCGCCTCGGGGCCCTTTGCGCAGCGGAAGTCATCAGCCACCTGGGCGCCCGCCCCGAAGACGATTTGGCCGCGTTCGTTGGGCAGAGCGCGTAAGGCCGGGTACTCCGTCAGGCGAGCGCCTTGCGCATCAGCACGGCGGGCAGGAACACCTGCTCGCTGAGCTGCACAGCGATCCGGCGTTTGTGCGTAAAGCCCATCTCGCCATAGAAGCCTTGCGAATTCAGGCTGGCGAAGACCTCGAAACGTCGCAGGTCGCGCCTCAGCGCGTCGCGCTCGCAGGCCTCGTAGATCGTGCGGCCCACGCCCTGGCTCGTCCGCTCGGGGTGGGTCGCGAAATGACGGATATGGCCGACCTCGCGCTTGACCGTGCCGCCGCCCGGCGGCTCCAGGGTCCAGCCGCCGCAGCCCACGATTGCGTCCCCATCGGTCACAGCGAGGTAAAACGTCCCTAATTCGAGCAGTGCGGGATTGATGCGCACCATGCGTGGCAGCGCGCGCGCGAAGGTCTCCGGGTCGTAGGCCTCGCGCATGAGCAGCGGATAACAGGCGTCGAGCAACCCGTTGACAGTCGCCTCGTCGGCGCCCGTGGCGACCCGGAGCGAAATGCTCGATGGCGTCATTGAACCCCAGTTCTCCCACGCGAGGTCGAGGCGGTCGGGCCTCACGATGGCGCCACCGCCCGTGCAGGCCAGGCCGCCCTCGGCGCTGCTCAGATTCGCGTAGCCCACGCAGACGCCGTTTTCCAGCGTCCGGGCGCGCACCAGCGTCGTCGGTACTTCCGTATAAGGCATCATGTTCGCGGTCGGCACCACGATCACGTCGGCGCCCGCGCGCGCTCTACCAGTGGCCGGGCGTCGCGGCGACGTGCAGCCTCGAACATATCAAGCGGCACTATTACGAGAGCCACCGGGCGGTCAACCCGGCGGGCATTGTGCCCAAGGGTCAGATTCTTGGTCTCGACGCGCACCACGGTCGCGACCGCCTCTAGCGCCGCCGCCCGGGCCCACGTATCATCGGCGCGCCCGTTTGATCGCACCGAACCCCCGGGGATTGCCGCCGATGGAGCGCTGGCTCGCCGCCTTGGCCGTCTACAAGGACCCGCGGATGCTGCGCATCCTGCTGCTGGGGTTCTCGAGCGGCCTGCCCCTGCTGCTCACGCTGTCCACACTCTCGGCCTGGCTCGCGACGCAAGGGGTAAGCCTCACGGCCATTGGGCTGTTTGCCCTGGTCGGCCTGCCCTATTCCCTGAAGTTCGTCTGGTCGCCGGCGATGGACGGTCTTCGCCTGCCCTGGTTGAGCCGCCGGCTGGGTCAGCGACGCGGCTGGGCGCTGCTCACCCAGGCCGGGCTGGTCGGCGCCATGCTCTTTCTGGGCTTCACCGACCCTGAGGAAAGCATCATGCTCACGGCGGTGGCGGCGTTGCTCATCGCCTTCTTCTCGGCCAGCCAGGACATCGTGGTCGATGCCTACCGGGTCGAAATCCTCAAGGACCACGAGCAGGCCGCAGGCGCGGCGGCGATCCAGGTGGGTTATCGCCTAGGCATGCTGGTGGCCGGCGCGGGCGCACTGTTTATTGCCGACTCGCTGGGCTGGTTCGCCGCCTTCGCCGTGATGGCCGCGCTCGTCAGTGTCGGGGTCGCGACCATCCTGGCGAGCCCGGAACCGGCGCACCCCGAGAATTTTGTCGCCCCCGGCCACGCCGGCGCGCCCGCGAGCGAGCGGCTCGTGGCGTGGCTGCGCGCCCATGTCGTCGAGCCGTTTGCCGATTTCGCGCGGCGCCGGGGCTGGCTTACCATCTTGCTCTTTATCCTACTCTATAAGTTCGGCGACGCGGTGGCCGGGGTCATGGCCAACCCGTTCTATATCGACATGGGCTTCTCGCTCAGCGAGATCGCCAGCGTCTCGAAGATTTTCGGCCTGATAGCGACGCTCTCGGGCGTCGCCGTCGCCGGGGTGGTTTGCGCGCGTTACGGCCTGTTCAAGGGTCTGCTCGCCTGTGGCATCCTGCAGATGGTCTCCAACCTGATGTTCGCGGTCCAGGCCAGCGTTGGCCACGACATCGGGCTTTTGATGGTTACCATCGGGATCGAGAACTTCTCCGGCGGCATGGGCTCGGCGGCGCTAGTGGCCTATCTCTCGAGCCTGTGCAACATCGCCTTCACCGCAACCCAGTACGCGCTGTTCTCGTCGCTTGCCGCCTGGGGCCGGACCCTGCTCTCGTCGGCGGGCGGCTGGATGGCGGAAAGCCTCGACTGGGTGGTGTTTTTCATCGTCACCACGGGGCTCGCCGCGCCCGGTCTCGTGCTGCTGGTTTGGCTCGCGCGCACCTATCGTGCAAGCGCGGGCTTCGCCGAGATGCCGGTGCGGGCATCCCCGCACAGGGGGCTCAAGGATTCCGATTGACTTTAGGTCCCGGCTGCGTTGAATTCCGGGCGGAAAGTCATGATTGTCCGGGCCGGGGGCGCGGGCGGTTCGGAAAAACAAACCACAAGACAACGTTGAGGGAGATGTGCGGATGCTTATCGGCGTTCCCAAGGAAATCAAAGTTCATGAGTACCGGGTCGGCCTGACGCCCGCGAACGCGGGCGAGCTGGTCCGGCGCGGCCATGGCGTCATGATCGAGACCAACGCAGGTCACGAGATCGGCTTCGACGACGAGCAGTACAGCGCCGCAGGCGCGCGCATCGTCGATTCGGCCGAAGAGGTCTACGGCAAGGGCGAGATGGTGATCAAGGTCAAGGAGCCTCAGCCCAACGAGCGCAAGATGCTGCGCGAGGGCCAGGTGCTCTATACCTACCTCCATCTCGCGCCCGATCCCGAGCAGACCAAGGATCTGGTCGATTCCGGCTGTATCGCCATCGCCTACGAGACCGTGACCGACAATCACGGCCGGCTACCGTTGCTCGCTCCCATGAGCGAGGTTGCCGGTCGCATGGCGGCTCATGTCGGCGGTCACTGCCTGGAGAAGGCTCAAGGCGGCCGTGGCGTCCTGATGGGCGGCGTGCCCGGCGTGGCACCGGCCAACGTCGTCGTCATCGGCGGCGGCGTGGTGGGCACCAATGCGCTGCAGATGTGCGTGGGCATGGGGGCGCGGGTCACCGTGCTCGACAACAACCAGACGCGCCTCGAAGAGCTCGATTTCCGCTATGGCGGCGAGCTCAACACCATCTACTCGACGGGCGCGGCGCTCGACGAATACGTGCTGGCGGCCGATCTGGTGGTCGGCGCGGTGCTGATCCCGGGTGCCGCGGCACCCAAGCTGGTGACCCGGAGCATGATTTCGCAGATGCAGCGGGGCGCGGTGCTGGTCGACGTTGCAATCGACCAGGGCGGTTGTTTCGAGACCAGTAAGGCCACGACCCATGCGGATCCGACCTATGTGGTCGACGACGTAATCCATTACTGCGTGGCGAACATGCCGGGCGGTGTCGCGCGGACCTCGACCCTGGCGCTCAATAACGCCACGCTCCGCCATGCCGTAGCACTGGCCGACAAGGGCTATCACCAGGCCATGGTGGACGACCCCCATCTGAAGAACGGGCTTAACGTCTATCGGGGCAAAATCACTTATGAGGCGGTCGCTCGGGACCTGGGCTACAAATACCACCCGCCTGAATCAATTTGGGGCTAAGCTCGCGACCGTTCGGGGCGTTTTGGCCCAAAACGGCACAATAAAAAAGGCGGCGCCCAGTGGGTGCCGCCTTTCTCTTTTGCCGTTTGACATGTCGGGCCGAGATCCGCGCCCCGGGCTAGCCCTATAACCAGACGCCCGCGGTTTAGTCTTCGCGGCCGAACAGGTGTGAGAACAGGTTCTTACACCGGCGTTCCTTTTTGGGCTTTGGCTTGCGGCGCTGCTCGCCCAGGGGCTCAACGCTCGGCCCCGTGTGGATCCGGGACTCCACGACCAGCGCCGCCGGAGCGGGGGCGCGCGCCGGCTTGGCGGCGTGGGCGACCAGTTTGCCCCCGCGGTGAGCGTTTTCGATGGCCCGCTTGTGCAGGGTCTCGAAATTGAAGCGCACCTTGCGCTTATCCTCGCCCGGCGCGGCAGGCGCCCGATTGGGCTGGGCGGACGCCGGACTTGCGTCGCTTCCCGGCGCTCGCGCCGGTCGCGCGACTCGAAGTCGTGGGCGAGATCGGCCAGGATCTGGCTGCGCTTGTCGATCTCGGCGACCTTGGTGCTGATCTCTTCCATCAGACGCTGGTCTTGCGGCCCGGCGGCGCCGGGATCGATCATCGCGGTCGCGCTCTCGGGCATCGGTGCCGCGGACGTCGTGGTGCGCAACTAAATGATGTCGTCAGAGCCCGACGGCGCCGGTGCCGAGGGCACCTCGGATGCGGGACGGGCCTGCTGACCCCGGCCCGCGATCAGCTCCTCGCTGGCAGCCGCGATGAGCGCGCTGTCGACCCACTCGCCAATGGTCATGCGCCGGCGCTAGGCTGCCTTCGCCCGGGCTTCCAAAAAAACGCCTCGGATCGACCAGGGTGAGGGTAATTTATTTTTGTCCGACATCTGTCCAACCTACCAGATAGATGGCGATGCGATCGGGTCTTCTTAGCGCGAAAGGTGGGCCGCATCAGCAGCGATCCCTTCTCTCACGCGGGCTCGGTTTTTGCCGCTCTCTTACCTGTCATACTGCCGTCTAACAGCCACGAAACAGCACCTTAGCGGCTGTCATAAGGAACCTCGAAAACCGGCCCGATATTAACGCTAATTTTCTTGGGTATTTAAGTTTTGCCAGGTAGTCCTCAAAGGCTTAGGCGCAACTAATTATAAACATTAATAAAAATCGTATATTATAGAAGAGAACGGGGAGACCCCTTCAATTTCCCTGTACGACAAAATCTGTCAGGCAAGGGGTGTTGGGATGGTTTTTAGCCAGGTGCGCCACGGGCAGGTAGGACCGGCCCGGTTTGTGGCCTGAACCGAACCTCGGAGAGGGCTGGGGAGTGGTGTCCGGGACGGGGCGGCGGAGGGTCTGCGCGGGGCTTACGAGGCGTAGGCGCCGGCGCTGGTTTCGAACGCGTAACCGGCGGCGCGGACGGTCCGGATGAGGTCCGATTCGCTGGCGTCGTTGAGCGCCTTGCGCAGGCGCCGGATCGAGGCGTCAACGGTGCGCGGATCGACGAAAATATCGGAGCCCCAGACCGAGTCGAGAAGCTGCTCGCGGGAGAACACCCGGTCGGGATGTTCGAGGAAATGACGCAGCAGCCGGAACTCGGTTGGACCGAGATGGAGCTCTCGATTGTGGCGTGTCACGCGGTGGCGGGCGAGGTCCATTTGCACCTCGCCGACGGCCAGGATCTCTTCGGCGAGGGCGGGACGGATGCGCCGAAGGACGGCATTGATCCGGGCGATCAGCTCGGCGGGCGAGAACGGCTTAGCGACGTAATCGTCGGCGCCGCATTCGAGCCCGCGCACCCGATCGGCCTCTTCGCTCCGTGCCGTCAACATGATGATCGGAAGGTTGCGCGTCGCCGCGCCGCGTCGAAGCCGTCGGCAGATCTCGATGCCGGAGACGCCGGGCAGCATCCAGTCGAGCAAAACTAGATCGGGGATGCGTTCCGCAATCACGGTGAGCGCCTCCTCGCCGTCGAGCGCCTCGGCGACACCGAAACCGGCCCGCTCGAGATTGTAGCGCAGTAAGGTAACAAGAGCGGCCTCGTCCTCGACGATGAGGATGGAGGGCGCGGGGTTCACGATCCATCTCCGCCCGGTTTCGGCGCCGCCGGGTCGGCCGGGAAGCTCGCGGTAATATCCGCCTTGGCCCGGTCGCCCAGGGTACGGGTTCCGTTGACCAGGAAGTTGATCATCTCGGCGATGTTGGTGACATGGTCGCCAATGCGCTCGATGTTCCTGGCCACGAACAGCAGGTGTGTGCACGGCGTGATGTGACGGGGGTCTTCCATCATGTAGGTGAGCAGCTCGCGGAACAGGCTGTTGTAAATCTCGTCGAGTTCCTCGTCGGCGCGCCAGACGGCGATTGCCTTGTCGACATCGCGCTCGATATAGGCGTCGAGCACGTCCTTGATCATGCCCTGGGCGAATTCACCCATCCGCGGCGTGATGGTGTAGACGGGACGAACCGGGTTCATCTGGTTCATGGCGAGGGCGCGTTTGGCGATATTGGCCGCATAATCGCCAATCCGCTCCAGATCGCTCGAAATCTTGAGCGCGGCGGTCGCGGTGCGCAGATCGATGGCCATGGGCTGGCGAAGTGCGAGCAGGCGCATGCCGCGGTGGTCGATCTCGTCTTCAAGCTCGTCGACCCGGTCGTCGTCCTGGACGGTCTGGGCGGCAAGCTCGGTGTCGCGGCGCACCAGGGCCTGAATGGCGTTGGCGAGCTGGGCTTCGACCGCGCCCCCCATGCGCACGATGGTGTTCGACAGCGCGTCGAGCTCATCGTCGTATTTTTTGACCGTATGTTCCTGTGCCATGACGAAATTCCCCGCGGGCCTCGTAAAACGTCCTAGCCGAACCGGCCGGTGATGTAATCCTGGGTCTTCTCTTTATTAGGGCTGGTGAAAATCAGCTCGGTGTCGCCGTACTCGATCAGGTCGCCGAGGTGGAAAAAGGCGGTTTTCTGCGAGACCCTGGCGGCCTGTTGCATGTTGTGGGTGACGATCACGATCGTAAAACGGGTGCGCAGCTCGTCGATCAGCTCTTCGACCCGCGCGGTAGCGATGGGATCGAGCGCAGAACAGGGCTCATCCATCAAAATCACCTCGGGGCTGACGGCGATGGCCCGTGCGATGCACAGGCGCTGCTGCTGGCCTCCGGACAGGCTGGTGCCCGGTTCGGCCATCCGATCCGCCACCTCGTCGAGCAATCCGGCCCGTTTCAGGCTGATCTCGACAATTTCGTCGAGTTCGCTCTTGCTCGCCGCCAGACCATGGATTCTGGGCCCGTAGGCGACATTGTCGTAGATCGACTTGGGAAACGGGTTGGGTTTCTGGAACACCATGCCGATCCGGGCGCGCAACTGCACCACATCGACCGCGGGGGCATAGATATCCTCGCCGTCCAGCACAATCGCGCCGGCGACCCGACAGCCCTCGATGGTGTCGTTCATCCGGTTAAGGCAGCGCAGATAGGTCGATTTCCCGCATCCCGAGGGACCGATCAGCGCCGTCACCCGGTTCGACGGGATATCGAGATCGACGCTGAACAGCGCCTGGGTGTCGTTGTAGAAGACATCGACGCCGCGCGTCGACATCTTCGCGTCCTCGCGCGCGGGTGTCCCGCGCTCTAGGTCGGGCAAAACGCCGGTCGCTTCCTCGGTCATCGTCGTATTCCCGGCTGTGGCTGTGGGCCGCACAGGCGACTGAACCAGTTCCGTAATCGTTTATCTCCCGACAGGCACGATATTTCTACCATCTCTTTTCAAACCGCTTGCGCAAATAGACGGCCAGGGCGTTCATCAGAACGAGAAAGACCAGCAGCACGAGGATGGCGGCGGAGGTCTTTTCGAGAAACGCGCGTTCGGGACGGTCGGCCCATAGGAAGATCTGGACGGGCATCACGGTCGAGGGATCGAACGGGCCGCCGGGCACGTCGACGATGAACGCGACCATGCCGATCATCAGCAGCGGCGCGGTCTCGCCCAGCGCCCGGGCCATACCGATGATCGTGCCGGTCAAGATGCCGGGCATGGCTAGGGGCAGGACATGGTGGAGTACGACCTGGAGGGGCGAGGCACCCAGGCCATGGGCGGCTTCGCGAATCGAAGGGGGAACCGCCTGGATTGCTGCCCGGGTCGCGATGATGATGGTCGGCAGGGTCATGATCATCAGGGTCAGGCCACCGACGATGGGGGCCGAGCGGGGCAGGTGAAAGAGTTGGAGGAAGATGGCGAGGCCGAGCAGGCCAAAGATGATCGAAGGCACCGCCGCCAGATTGTTGATGTTGACCTCGATCAGGTCGGTCCAGCGGTTCTTGGGCGCGAATTCCTCGAGATAGATAGCGGTGGTCACGCCGATCGGGAAGGCGAGGACGAGGGTGATGAGTAGGGTGTAGAACGAGCCGACCACGGCGCCCCAGATACCGGCCATTTCGGGATCGCGCGAATCGCCGTTGGTGAAGAAGCCGATGTTGAACCGGGTTTCGATGGCACTCGATGCGTCGAGCGCGTCGATCCAACCGATTTGTTTGTCGCTGAGCCGGCGGTCGCTCTCGGGAACATCGCGCGGGATATGGCCTTTTACGAACATGTCGAGATCGCCTGAGGCGGCGAGCGACACGGTCTGGTGAGTGCCGATCAGGGAGGGGTCTTCAAGCACGCGACCGCGCAGTTCGAAGCGCGCCGCCTGGCTGACCAGCTTGGCAAGAGCGCGCTTGTCGTTGCGCTTGGTCACGTCGGGGAAGACGCTGACCAAACTCTGCTTGATCAGCTTAGCAAAATTGGCGTTGCCGATAATCGCGGAATTGCCCGTGCCATCGGGATCGAGGATGGCCGGGTCGTAAAAAACCTCTAGCTCAACATGGGTGAGCACGAAGGCCGAGTGACCCTTTACGGTGATGCTGCCGAGCAGGGCGCCCAGCACCGCGAGGGCGAGGATGACCGCAGAGAGGCCGTAGACGCGAAACCGCCACTCGGCGCGATGACGCCGGCGGTTGTGTCGCGCGGCGCGGGCCGAGCGCTGCCAGATTTCCGGCCCTTCGGGGCGATCAGTCATAGCGGTCCCTATATTTGCGCACGACGAAAAGCGCGGCCACGTTGAGCGCAAGCGTAATCAGGAAGAGCGCCAGCCCGAGAGCGAAGGCGGCAAGGGTCTTGGCGCTGTCGAATTCCTGGTCGCCGACCAGCAGGGTTACGATCTGGACAGTGACCGTGGTGACGGCCTCAAGCGGGTTGGCGGTCAGGTTCGCGGCCAGGCCCGCGGCCATGACCACGATCATGGTTTCGCCGATCGCGCGGGAGATCGCCAGCAGGCAGGCGGCGACGATGCCCGGAAGGGCGGCCGGGAGGACGACCCGGATGATGGTTTCCGACTTGGTCGCGCCCATGGCGAGGGAGCCGTCGCGCAGGCCCCGGGGCACGGCGACGATGATGTCGTCGGAGAGCGACGATATGAAGGGGATGATCATGATTCCCATCACCGCGCCGGCGGCGAGCGCGCTTTCGGAGGCGACGTCAAGGCCCAGGGTGACGCCCGCGTCGCGGAGCGCAGGGGCCACGGTGAGCGCGGCGAAGAAGCCGTAGACCACGGTCGGGATGCCGGCCAGAATTTCGAGCGCGGGCTTGACCAGATCGCGCACCCAGGGGCGTGCGTATTCCGCCATGTAAATGGCCGAAAACAGGCCGACGGGCACGGCCACGACCATGGCGATGGCCGTGATCAGCAGGGTGCCGGTAAACAGCGGCACAGCCCCGAACGCCCCGGAGCTGCCGACCTGGTCCTCGCGCAGCGCGGTCTGCGGGCTCCATTGCAGGCCAAACAGGAATTCGTGAACCGGAACGATGGAAAAGAAGCGGATCGATTCGAAGAGCACCGAGAGCACGATGCCGATGGTGGTGAAGATCGATGCGGTCGACGCGATGATGAGCAGGATGCGCACGGTCCGTTCGACCGAGACCCGGGCCCGGAAGGCGGGTGCGATGCGGTGGAAGGCAAAGACGAAGCCGGCGATCCCGAGCGCTAGCCCGACCCCGATAAGGCTCCATTGGGCGAGCGATTGCAGGCGTTCGTAATGGGCGGCGGCGGCCTTGAGTTCCGGCGTGATCTCGCCCGCGACGATGCCCTGCGCGATGTTGCGGACATCGTTCATGAACAGGCCGAGTAGTTCGGGGGCTTGATCCGCCGTGGTGCCGGGCAAGGCGGCGATCACGAGGTTTTCGAGGACGCTATCCTGGAACGCGACCCAGACGATCAGCGTGAACAGGGCAGGCAGGCCGCACCAGAGCGCGACGTAGTAGCCGTAATAGCCGGGCAGCGAATGAAGTGGTTGGCCCACGCTGCGCACGACGGCCCGGGCACGCCGCCGGCCGAGCCAGTAGCCGGCTGTGCAGAGCAGCAAAAGAAGGCCGATCAGCAGAGCAGCGCTCATGGCGCTTGGCCGTTGGGTTGGGTCGGTGACGGTTTCGTGGTTTGTCCTCCCGGGTTCGCTCGGCCCCGCGCTCTATTCGAGCGGCCGAAACGCCCGCGCGCTCTCGCGCATCGCGGCGCGCTCGTCGTCGGGCAGCGGGATCAGGCCGAGGTCCATCAGCAGGCCGTCTTCGCCCCACACGGATTCTTCCGTAAAGATCCGGACGAATTCCTCGATCCCCGGCACCGCACCGATATGGGCGTTCTTGACGTAGAAAAACATCGAGCGCGAGACCGGATAGCTGGCGTCGGCGATGGTTTCGAATTCGGGTTCGACGCCATCGATGAAGCTGCCCTGCATGCGGTCGAGGTTTTGGTCGAGGAAGGAGAAGCCGAAGATGCCGAGCGCGTTGGCGTTAGTCTGCAGCTTCTGGATGATCAGGTTGTCGTTCTCCCCTGCCTCGACGAAGGCGCCGTCCTCGCGGATCGAATGGCAGACCGTCTTGAAGGCGTTTTTGTCGGCGGCCCTGAGCGCAGCAATTTCGGGGAAGCTCGTACATCCGCCCTCCATAGCGAGCTCGACGAAGGCGTCGCGGGTGCCTGAGGTGGGCGGCGGGCCCAGCACCTCGATGGCCGCATCGGGCAGGGCGGGGTCGATCTCGCTCCAGCGCTGATAGGGGTTATCGATCAGCCCGCCGTCCGGGCCCGGCACCTGCTTGGCCAGCGCGAGGAAGATCTGGGCGAGGCTGAAGCCGAGCTGAGGCCCGGCTTTGCTGTTGGCCAGCACGATGCCGTCGAAGCCGATCTTGACCTCGGTGATCGCGGTGACGCCGTTGGCCGCACAGCTCTTGATTTCGCCGGGCTTGATGCGGCGCGAGGAATTTGCGATGTCGGGATCCTCGATCGCAATGCCGGCACAGAACAGCTTGAGCCCGCCGCCCGAGCCGGTGCTCTCGACGACCGGGGTCTTGTGCCCGGTCATGCGCCCAAATTCCTCAGCCACGGCGGCCGAGAAGGGAAACACCGTGGACGATCCGACGATGCGGATCTGGTCGCGCGACGCGGCAAATGCGCCCGTGGGCGCGAGCCCGGCGGTGAGGGCCGCCACGGCCAGGAGAGTGAAAAACCGGTTCATGGAGCCTAGTCCTGGAGCTGTGCGGGCGTCGTTCGGGTAGGTAACGGCGCGCGAAACCTGCGAGATTCAAAGGTTACGTCAGTTTCGTGACAGTTTGATGACAGGCGGGCCAAAAGCGGTGCACGGTTCTAAAAGTGGCCGGCCTGCTATGCAGACTGGCCTTTCACGACGGAGGGTTTCGTCAAGGAATCGCTCTAGAATTTGACCCGGGCGCCGGTGGCGACGACGAGGATGTCCTCGAGGCTGAGCCCGGTGCGTTCGAGCTCGTGGTTGCGCAGCCCGACATAGAAGTTGGTACCGATCTTGGGGACCTTCTGGACGGCTGCCAGACCGTAAGCGGTGCTCTCTTCGCCCGCCGCGCCCTGGTCGTTACTGGTGTAGTAGTCGATCGAAAACGCCGTGGCGCCGAAACGGGTGATTTCATCCGTCAGATAGCCGAGCTTGACGTAATAGAGGTTCCGGTCTTCGCGCGTGGCAAGCTCATCGTCGAACGAATCGCCCGCGTAGGAGACGCTGATATTGGCCCCGAAGGGAAATAGGATCGAGGCCGATGCATTGAGGCGCGCGAAATTCGAGCCGGTCACACTCGCGTCCCGATAGCCCAGTCCCGCCTTGAGCTTGGTCTCGCCATAGGCGGCCCCGTAGCTCAGCCCGAGATCCCACGAGTCGCCATCGCTGTGCGAGGCGGAGAATTTGGCGCCGTAGAATTTCGGCGTGTCGTAGCGGATCCGGTCGGCGCGCCCGCCGCCGTCCATGCTGTCGAAGGAATCGCCGATCTCTATGCCCGAGCTGACCGCGGTCACGGCATTGCGGAACTCCAGGCCGCCGGCCAGGTCCTCGATGTCGACACTGGCGACCACGAGGGTACCCGAGAGGTCAGCCTCGCCGGTGCCGTCCGAGGCGGTTTGGCCCTGGCCGAGCCAGACCCGGCCCAGGTAGGCATGGTCGAAATAGGCCTCGATCTTACGCTCTGAGAGGGTCGAGCCGGTGTTGTCCTCGGTGTCCTGGCCGATCTTGATATCTGAGTTCGAATTGTTCGAGCGGAACTCGAACTCGAACTGGGCGCCCGCGGTGACCTCGCCCAGCTCGGCCTCGCCGATGATCCTAAAGCGGGTCGAGGAGTTATTATTATCCGCGTGGAAGAAGCGCGCTTCCTGGCCGTCGTCGCCGTAGAGCACCGTGCGGTTGACCTGGCCCGAAAGCTCGAGCTTGGCGTTGGTGCCGCCTGAGCGCACGACATCTGGCGCCGCGGCCGCGGCCTGAACCGGCGCGGGCGCGGCGCTTTGGGTGGCTAGAATTTCGAGGGTCTGCTGGTTCGACGTCATCTGCTCTTTCAGGCGGGTCACTTCGCCGATCACCGCCTCGAGCTGCTGGGCGAGGGCTATGTTTTGCGCCTTCAGATCGTTAATTTCGTCTGCCCGTGCGGGCGTGCAAGCCAGCATCAGCACCAGCGCGACCGTACCGGTCACGAGTGTCCAGCTTGAAACCTTGCTGCTTGTCATCCCACCCTCTGCGTATTGCTGCATTTGCAACCGCGAATTTATGTCATCACCGGCAAGTTCTTCCAAATTATCCCCACAGTATCTTCTTGGGCGACAGCCTGATACACGCGCGGCGATCGCAAGCGGGGAGACTCTAGAATCGCTTCGTGACGGTATGCGGTCCGGACAGTGACAGTTTCGTGAGGAAACCGGTACTGGCGGGCCGCCCGGTGCCGGGTGCTCAGTCGGTGGAGTAGATCAGCGCGCCGTCCTCGCCGCTGATCAGGCCCGGGCCGGGCGGGATCTCGCCGGATTCTTCAACCTCGTTTTCGGCCAGCGGGCGCCCGCCGCAGGCGGCGAGGCTGATCAGCGCGGCCAGCAGCAGCGCAGGACCGATGGTCATTGCTCCGATTCGATGGTTGGTCGTATTTATCGTCATCATTCGCCGCCCTCTTTCGGTTCCGGCGCAGGGCGCAGATAGACCGTAAATGTGCTGCCCCGGTCCAGCTCGCTCTCGATGGTCAGGCTGCCGCGATGGCGCGCGATGACATGCTTGACGATGGCCAGCCCCAGCCCGGTGCCACCCAGCTCGCGCGAGCGCGCGGTATCGACGCGGTAGAACCGCTCGGTCAGGCGGGGCCGGTGCTCGCGCGCGATGCCCTCGCCCTCGTTTTCCACAGCAACGCATAGCGCGGCGCCGACGTCCGCGGGCCAACGCAGCTCGGCCGGCGGGGGGCTAGCGCTGCGGCCCGTGACGCGGATCGTGGTGCCCTGGCGGGCGTATTTGACCGCGTTGTCGATCAGGTTGTGAAAAACCTGCGACAGCTCGCGCTCGTCGCCCTGCGCCAGCAGCGGTTCGGTGGGCAGGTCGAGCGTCACGGTCATGCCGCGCTGGTCGGCTTCCCAGGCGACGTCCTTGGCGACGGCTTCCAGCAGGGGTTCGAGAGCGACCCCACCCGCAGGCGTCTCGTGCTCCTTGACCTCGATCCGCGAGAGCGAGAGCAGGTCGTCGACGAGCCGGGCCATGCGCCGGGCATTTTGCTCCATGATGTCGAGGAAGCGCTCTTGCGCCTCGGCATCGCCCTGTGCCGGTCCGCGCAGGGTCTCGATGAAGCCGATCAGGCTGGACAATGGTGTGCGAATCTCGTGACTCGCGTTGGCCACGAAGTCGGCGCGCATCTGCTCGGTGCGCTTGGTCGCGGAGACGTCGTGCAGTGTAAGAAGGGTTGCCCCCTCGTCGCGCTCGCGCTGTGGGCCGGGCTCGATGTGGGCAACAAAATCGCGCTCGACGGGTTCGGCAAGGGAGAACTCGACGGTCTGTCCCTTGCCCGACGCGAGCGCCGTATCGAGCGCGCCGAGCACGGCGGGGTTACGCACCGCGGTGGCGAGATCGCGGCCTGCGAGCGGGCTGCCGAACAGCTCCGTGGCGGCGTGGTTCGCCCGCTCGATACGGCGCTCGTTGTCGATCAGGAAGAGAGGGTCGGGCAGGCCGTCGAGCACGCGGCCGATCTCGCGCGCCTCGTCCTCGAGCCGGCGGACCCGCTTGGTGCGGCTGCGGTTGAGCCGGTCGAGCCCGTGGGCTAGCTCGCGCGCCAGCGAGGAAACGCGAAAGCGCGGCGGGGCGGCGTCGTCACGTTGGAGCAATTCGTCGAGATAATCGCCCAGCGCGTCGAGGTCGGCCTGGCGGATCAGCATGGCGGCGAAGCTGAGAAAGGCAATTGCGAGCACCGCGACCAACGCGATCATCGCTCCGACATGGCCCAACGCGGCGAGCACCGCGAAGGGCACCGTGCCGGGCAGGGTGATGGCTAGTGCCGGGGCAATCGCCCGGCTGATGTGAAGCGGTTCGCGTGCCATGAGCCGCCGTTCAAGTGGCTTAGTTGAAGGGGCCCTAAAAAAGCCTCTCGCGCGCGCGACGTCAAGTGGAACGCTGCGCTCGCCCCGGCCCATTTGCGGCGATATCGACCGGCAGCGCGGGCTCAAACCCTGTGCTACGGTGGCACCATGATGGAGCAGCGCGAGCAGGCCGAGCGGAGCGAGACGGCGCCTCCGGAGCCCGAGGTTTCCGACGTGGGCGTGCCCGCCCCGGCGCCTTCGGGGGCGAAGAAGCCGGTGGCGACAACGCCGATGTTCGCCCAGTATTCCGAGATCAAGGGGGCTCACCCCGAGCATCTCCTGTTCTACCGGATGGGCGATTTCTACGAGCTGTTCTTCGACGACGCGGTGGCCGCGGCGGCCGCGCTCGACATCACGCTGACCAAACGGGGCAAGCAGGGCGGCGCGGACATACCCATGTGCGGCGTGCCCGTGCGCTCCCACGAGAGCTATTTGCAGCGACTGATCCGGCGCGGCTTCAAGGTGGCGATCTGCGAGCAGGTCGAAAATCCGGCGGAGGCGAAGAAGCGTGGCGCGAAGGCGCTGGTGCGGCGCGAAGTGGTCCGTGTCATTACGCCGGGCACGTTGACCGAAGACGCGCTGCTCGAATCCCGTGCGCCCAACTATCTCGTCGCCATCGCCCGCGTGCAGGACGAGACCGCGCTGGCCTGGCTCGATATGTCGACCGGCGCGTTTGAGGCCGCGGAGCTGGCACGGAACGGCCTCGGCGCCGAGCTCGCGCGCCTCACACCCGGCGAGATCCTGCTCTCGGAGCGGCTCGTCGAGGAGCCTGACCTGTTCGAGTGCCTGGCCGAGTGGAAGAATGTGCTCACGTTGCTGCCCGCGGCGCGCTTCGACAGCGGCCGTGCCGAGCGCCGGCTGTGCGAGTTGTTCCACGTCGCCGCGCTCGACGCCTTTGGCGCCTTTTCGCGCGCCTCGCTCGCCGCCTGCGGCGCGCTGGTCGATTACCTCGCGCTGACGCAAAAAGGCAAGCGTCCTCACCTCGCCCCGCCGCGCCTGCTCGCCGTGGGCGCGACGCTCGCCATCGACGCGGCGACCCGGCGCAACCTCGAACTGACCACCTCGCTCTCGGGCGAGCGCTCGGGCTCGTTACTCGGCGTCATCGACCGCACCGTGACCGGCGCCGGCGGGCGCTTGTTGCTGGCCCGCCTCGCCTCACCGCTGACGGATGCGGTTGCTATCAACGCGCGGCTCGACGGGGTAGCCTTCTTCGCCGACGCACCGGGTTTGCGCGATCATTTGCGCGCGGCGCTCAAACGCATCCCGGACATCGAGCGCTCGCTCTCGCGCCTCACGGTGGGCCGGGGCGGACCGCGCGACCTGGCGGCGATCCGCGACGGGCTCGCCGACGTGCCCGACTTGCGCGCGCTGGTCGAGACGGCGGAAGCGCCGCTGGGCCCACCCGAGACGGTGGTGGCGTCGCTCGGCGCGCTCGGCCAGCACGGCCCGCTGACCGAGCGGCTCGCGGCGGCGCTGGTCGCCGAGCCGGGCCTGCTCGCGCGCGATGGCGATTTCATCGCCAAGGAGTATGCACCGGCACTCAAGGAGCTGCTGAGCTTGCGCGACGGAGGGCGGCGCTTCGTCCTCGAACTTGAAGCGCTCTACCGTGAAAAAACCGAAAACGCCAAGCTCAAGATCAAGTTCAACAAGGTCCTGGGTTATTTCATCGAAGTTGGAACCAGTCACATCGAAGCGATGGGTGAACCCTTCATTCACCGCCAGACCCTGGGTTCGGCGGTGCGCTACACGACCGTCGAGCTGGGCGAGCTTGAAGACCGCATCCGCTCGGCGGGCGAGAAGGCGCTGGCGCTGGAGCTCGAGCTGTTCGCCGATCTCGTCGGCGAGGTGACGGCGCTGGCCGAGGAGATCGCGCGCGCGGCGCGCTCGCTGGCCGAGCTCGATGTCGGCGCGGCGCTGGCCGAGCTTGCGGTGGTGCGCAACTATGCTCGCCCGCGCGTCGACGACAGCCTGGCGTTCGCCGTCGAGAATGGCCGCCACCCCGTGGTCGAGGCGATCGGCCTGGCCCCGCAGGACGCGTTCGTCGCCAACGACGCCGAGCTCGGCGAGTCCAGCCGGTTGTGGCTGCTTACGGGGCCCAACATGGCGGGTAAGAGCACCTTCCTGCGTCAGAACGCGCTGATCGCGGTACTCGCCCAGAGCGGCAGCTTCGTGCCCGCGAGCGCCGCCCATCTCGGCGTCGTGGACCGCCTGTTCAGCCGGGTCGGTGCTGCGGACGATCTCGCGCGCGGGCGCTCGACCTTCATGGTCGAGATGATCGAGACCGCCGCGATCCTCAACCAGGCGAGCCCGCGCTCGCTGGTGATCCTGGACGAAATCGGGCGCGGCACGGCGACCTTTGACGGGCTCTCAATCGCCTGGGCGACGCTCGAACATCTGCACGAGGTCAACTTTTGCCGTGCGCTGTTCGCAACCCACTATCACGAGCTTACCGCCCTAGCCACCTCGCTCGACGCGCTCGCCTGCCGCTCCATGCGGGTCAAGGAATGGAAGGGCGACGTGGTCTTCCTGCACGAAGTGGCCGCCGGCAAGGCAGACCGCTCCTATGGCATCCATGTGGGTCGCCTCGCGGGCCTGCCCGATGCCGTGGTCGGGCGTGCGGAAGAGGTGCTGACTTCGCTCGAAAGTGGCGAGCAGGCGGGCCGCCTGACCGCCCTGGCCGACGATCTGCCGTTATTTTCCAGTGCGCCGCGCCCCCGGGCGGCGGAGCCGCGTGGCTCGCCGCCCGCCGAGGCACTGTTGGCCGAAATCAACGCCGACGAACTCAGCCCGCGCGAGGCGCTGGACTTGATTTATCGCCTTAAGGCGCTGCTCGCGGAGGGCGACGCCCCGAAAGGTTAGAGCAATTTAAAGGCGGTCGGACGATGATCCAGGACATACGCTGATAAATGACCGTGTAATTAGATGATTCTCAGCGTACCGATGCTCGGCTCAAATGCCTGAAAGCAGATATCCGACGAAGCTTCCGTCACGTCCGCTTGTAGCCATGTCCAGACATTCGGAGCAGTGTCGGAAATCATCTTGACGGCACAGGATGGGCCGAAACGCGGGGTCTCCCGGACAGCTTGTATCAGTTCCGTCGAATATTTTCTCACCCCCTTATCAGCACGTTGAAAGCAATGCACAATGCAGTGATTGCAAACCCTGACTGGGAGAAAAACTATAATGACGGCCAGGCGGCCCGCATTTGCGGGCTGGCGAAATTAGGATGATTCCACCGCAGAGAATTTCGCACTATGCTCGTGGCCATCATGGTGTTGCTGTTCAAAAGCCATCTCGATTCGCCCGAGGACTGGGGCGCGGCTCTGGCCGAGATCGCGCCGGATCTCGAGGTCCGCGTCTGGCCCGAGACCGGCCCGGTCGAGGAGATCGCCTATGCGCTGGTCTGGGAGCCGGGCGCGGGCGAGCTGGCGCGCTATCCCAATTTGAAACTGATCGCCTCGCTGGGCGCGGGCGTCGATCACCTGCTGACCGATCCCGAGCTGCCCGTGGACGTGCCGATCACGCGCATGGTCGATACTCAACTCACGGCCATGATGAGCGAATATTCGCTGCTCTATACCTTGCGCTTTCACCGCCGGGTCGAGGACTACGAGGCGCAACAGCGCGCCCACGACTGGACGGTCCTGTCTCAGCCGCTTGCGGGCGAGCGCACCGTCGGCATCCTGGGGTTGGGCGAGCTGGGCAGCGACCTGGCCGGGAAGCTGCTGCCGCTGGGCTTTAAGGTCGCAGGCTGGAGTAAGAGCCTTAAATCAATCGCGGGCGTCGAAAGCTTCCACGGCCCGGACAGGCTGGCGCCGTTCCTGGCCAAGAGCGACATTCTCATCTGCCTGCTGCCGCGCACGCCCGAGACGGCGGGCATCCTGAACCGGAAAACCCTGGGACAATTGCCCAGGGGCGCCTACCTGATCAACGTCGCGCGCGGCGACCACCTGATCGAGGAGGATCTCAGTCCGCTGATCGAGACTGGCCAACTGGCGGGCGCCGCACTCGACGTCTTTCGCACCGAGCCGCTGCCCGACGAGCATCCGTTCTGGGATCACCCGAAAATCCAGGTCACGCCCCACGCGGCGGGCATCGCAACGCCCTGGTCGGGCGCGCCCCAGGTGGTCGAGAATATCCGCCGCGTCGAGGCGGGCGAGCCGCTGATCAACCGGGTCGATCCCGCCAAGGGTTACTAGAAAACGAGAGCCGGAACCGATGCTAGACAGCCTGGGTCAGGTGCTTCCCGCCGCGGCCGCGCAGTTCGGCGATAAGACCGCGCTGATCGTCGATGAACGGCGCTTTTCGTTCGCCGCGCTCGACAATCTGGCCGACCGGCTGGCCGGCGGGCTTGCCGGGATCGGGGTGGGCCCGGGCGATCGGGTGACGATCTACGCGGCGAATTCCTGGGAGTGGATCGTGAGCTACTATGCGGTGCCGAAGCTGGGCGCCGTGCTCAACCCGATTAACGTCATGCTGACGCCCGACGAGGTCGCCTATGTGGCGAACGACTGCGGCGCCAAGGTGATCCTGGCCTCGAAGGACAAAGGCGAAGGCATCCTCGACATCAAGGAGCAGACCGGAGTTCGCGAGCTTATCCTGTTCGGCGACGATCTGCCCCCGGGCGTTACGGCGTTCAACGCCCTGATCGAGCGGCCCGCGCCGGGGTTGACGCCCGCGCCGGTCGCGCCCGATGACCTCTCGACCATCTGCTATACCTCGGGCACCACGGGGCATCCCAAGGGCGCGATGCTCTCCCACCGGGCGGTGATCTACAACACGGCGATGACGGCGACCATGCATGTCCGCACGGCGGTCGATTCGGTCGTCTCGGCGCTGCCTTGCGCCCACGTTTACGGCAATGTCGTGATGAACGGCTGTTTCCTCTATGGCATGACCCTGGTGCTTCATCCGGTGTTCGACGCGGCTGCGATGCTGGCCTCGATTCAGGAACACCGGGTCACCATGTTCGAGGGCGTGCCGACGATGTTTCTCTACATGCTGGCGGATCCAGGGTTTGATGATTACGACCTCTCTTCGCTGGTCAAGTGTACCGTCGGCGGCCAGACCATGGCGGTCGCCAAGATGGAAGAAGTCGAAGAGCGCTTCGGCTGTCCGCTGATCGAGCTATGGGGCATGACCGAGCTCGCCGGGCTGGGCACCACCTTTTCGCCCTACGGGCCGAGGCTGCACGGCTCGATCGGCGTCGCGCTTCCGGGCGTCGAATGCCGCATCGCGGCCATCGACGACGCGGCAACGACGCTGGCACCTGGCGAGGAGGGCGAGTTCATGGTCCGGGGCCCGATTGTCATGGACGGCTATTACAACAACGAGCAGGGCACCCGGGAGACCATCGAGCCCGACGGCTGGCTGCATACCGGCGACGTCGCCACGATGGACGAGGCGGGCCGTGTCTTCATCGTCGACCGCAAGAAGGACATGATCCTGAGCGCCGGCTACAACGTCTATCCCGCCGAAATCGAGCGGGTCATCGCCAGCCACCCCGCGGTCGCGCTGGTCGGGGCAGGCCCGCAGGCCCACGAGGCCAAGGGCGAGACCGCCAAGGCCTATGTGGTGCTCAAGGAGGGTGCGTCCTGCTCGGCGGACGAGATCATCGCCCATTGCCGCGAGAGCCTGGCCGCCTACAAGGTGCCGCGCGCCGTACAGTTCGTTGCCGACCTGCCCAAGACCAGTACGGGCAAGATCATGCGCCGCAAGCTCAAGACCCTGGACGAGTAAGGCGCAACCGGTTCAGGCGGCTTCGATCCCGAAACGGGTTTCCGCGAGAATTGTGCTCGAGATTTCGAGGCTGGTCTCACCGATCCAACGGCTTGATGAACCTTCCGCGCCCGCCGCGCCGAGATCAATGCCGTCGCGCATCACGCGCCAGGGTTTCGCGCGATCGAGTTGTGCGATGCGAAAGCTCGTGCGCTCAAGCGGCCCGGCACCGGGCTCGATGACGAGGGTAAGGCGTTCGTCCGCGGCGTCGAAGGCGGCCCGGCGCACGAGGACAGCGGGAAAGTCGATACCCTCGACGGTGGGTTCCGAAAAATGGGCCTCGTCCCACGGCTCGTTGTAGAGCCGCCAGAGGCCGTCCGCCACGTTGAGCCGCGCCCAGGGCAGGAGCGCGTTGCCGATCAGGCAGGTGACGTAGTTGTCGGTGCCCATGGCGTCGTTGCGCGGGTAATAGAAGCAACCCTCGCGCCGGTCGGGGGCAAATTGCTTCTCCGCATAGGCGAGCATGCCGGAAAGCGTTTCCGCGTCGCCCATCTCGGAGGCCGCCAGCGCCATCAACCCGAAGGTCTGCACGCCGAGCATGATGGGATCGACCGCAAGATCGCCGACCTCGCTGTCGGGCGAGCGGTTGTAGGCCGTGTCGTCGACGCCCAGCGTGCCGTCGGGCATGGGCCGGACCAGCCGTTTACGCACGTTGGGATAGACGCTTTCGGTGTAGTCGGGTTTCCAGGGATGCATCATGGCGCACCACCAGGCGTCGGTCAGCCCGCCCTCGAGGACCTCCTCCTGGCGCACGGAGATATAGACGGGCAGCTCCTCGCAGCAGGTCGAGGTGAAGAGCTTGGAGCGCTTCGTCCAGGCCTCTTCGAAGCGCCGGGTGAGAAAGGGCGCGATCTCGGTGCCGTGGACGTGGTCGTGGTGGTGAAAGCCCAGCAGCGGGGTCTGGTTGCAGACCACGAAGATGGCGTTGGGCTCGCATTCGCAGCCGAGATAGTCGTTGCGTTCAAACTCCTTGAGGATCGCCTGGCCCAGGCTCTTGTGGTCGTAGGCGAAGGTTTCGGGCCCGACGCCGCGAAAGACCGGCTTGAACTCAAAGGAGAGCGAGCCGGGCCGGTTGTAGCGCCCGGTGCGGTAGAGCATCTCGTAAAGTCCGACCATCTTGAACAGGTGGCCGCTATACATAACGTTCTGGCGCACCACCGGGTCGAGCCAGCCTTCGCCCAACTCTTCGAGGTCGGGGTCGAAGACCTTGCTGCCACGCGACGCGGTCTCCCAGTAGCCCCAGACGTCGAAACGCAGCATTTTCTCGATCAGCTTTTCGAAGATGTCTTGGTAAAGCTCGCGCCAGGCAGGCGTTCGGTGGAACTGCGCGGCGCCAACCGCGTAACTCATCATGGCGAGCTGGTAGCGCAGCGCGTCGTCGCCCTCCTGGCCCGGCTCGAAGGTGCCCATATGGGCCCAGTCGCCAGGAATTTGGTCGGCGAGGCGCACAATATGGCGCAAGTGCGCGATCTGCTCGTCGTCGAGCCGTTGCTCGTCGTCGCGGGCGTTGCGCCGTGAAACTGCAGCGCTCTCCGCTTTGTTTTGGACCATTGTTCCGCTCCCCTGATCAAACGGTTCGTCATGCTAGCAGCCGGTCGGCGACCCGGCAAACGGGACCCCCCAAATCGATAGGTGACCGCGCAAGCGGTCTCGGCTATGAATCGGAGAGGGAGAGACGCAGCGCAATCGCCGTTCAGGGAGACGAAGTTCATGGTCGAACGTTATTTTCCGTTGGAAGAATACGAGGGCCGATGGGCTAAGGTCGAGGCCGAGATGAAGAAGAAGGGCCTCGATTCGGCCATCGTCTGGAGCCGCTCGGCGGGCACCTACGACCGCTGCGGTGATGCGCTTTATCTGGCCAATTTCTATTCTACCAACTCGGGCTGCCAGCCCGATTCGACCAAGCATCACGGCATCGGCTTTACCGCGGTGCTGCTGAAAGTGGGCGAAGAGCCGGAACTGATCTGCGA
>Ga0302135_10000072_pt1 | contig 52778 bp, 52 predicted proteins | sample CBN3_surface_MG_FD_203119 | JGI IMG/M metagenome (GOLD analysis project Ga0302135, IMG submission 203119) | Marine microbial communities from Western Arctic Ocean, Canada - CBN3_32.1 | ecosystem: Environmental > Aquatic > Marine > Oceanic | place: Canada: Western Arctic Ocean | collected...
CTTGGTGCCAGCCGGAACGTGGCGTTACTGACGGTGTGGAAGCCAGCATCTTCCCCTGAACCGGCATTCCGGGCAAGCCTGCTGTTCAGGAGCACGAAGAGCCCGAGAATCGTCCCGTACGAAACCCGTGGCGCCATGGACCCGTCTAGGAAATATCAGTGACACCTAGCTCTGACCTCGTGCAGCAGGCTCTTGCCAGTGATCAGGACGCTTATCGCGCGCCTCGCCATCTGCAACCCGGAGTGTCGCTTCTCCAGCTGGTTCTTCCGGGTCCTCCACAATGTCACGATCGATCCTCTGCGCCGGAAACAGCTGCCGAGTGTATCGCTCGACGAACTCGAGGCCGCTGGACACCCAGGTCTGCCAAGTCACGTGCCGGCAGATTCGCCATCGGTTCAGGCTGAACGCGCCGAGCTGTCACGCGCGCTCTCATCCGCTTTTGACGGGCTCCGTCCGGAGTATCGCGAGGCGGATGTGCTGCGGTAGCTGGAGGAGATGCTCGTCCAGGAGGTCACCGCCGCCATGGGGATTCCCGAGGGGATCGTGAAGACCTATCTGTACCGAGCGCGAAAGGAGTTGGCCGTCGGCGCCGCGTGGCGGGCCAGGGCCCATCTGCGTCTGCTCATGACTACTCCCTGGTACGGTCCATTGCCGAGGCGATGGCCGCCGTCATGTCTCTGGTGGTCGAGGTGCCGTCCAGGTCCGGCGTCTTGACCGAGCCATCGGCGATTACCCGCTCGATCGCACCGACGACCCGCACTGCGGCGTCTCCCTCTCCAAGATGATCCAGCATCATCGCGCCAGCCCACACGGCGCCGATCGGGTTGGCGATACCCTTTCCCGCGATGTCCGGCGCTGAACCGTGAATGGGCTCGAACATGGAAGGGAAGGTCCGCTCCGGATTGATGTTCCCGCTTGGCCCAACGCCGAGGCTCCCCGAGATAGCCGATCCGATGTCTGTGAGGATGTCACCGAACAGGTTCGACGTCACCATGACGTCGAGCGTCTGGGGGTGCGTGATCATGCGCGCGGCCAGCGCGTCGACGTGGTACTTCTGCAAGGTCACGTCCGGGTAGTCCACGGCGACCTCGGCCAGCACCTCGTCCCACAGAACCATGGAGTGCTGGAGCGCGTTGGACTTGGTCGCACTCGCGAGCATCTTTCGTGGGCGGCGCAGGGCGATCTCGAAGGCGTACCGGGCGATCCTCTCGATGCCGCCGCGGGTGAAGATGCCGGTCTGCTCGGCAAGCTCGTTCGGCGTGCCGATGTGCACGCGCCCTCCAAGGCCGCAGTACTCACCTTCGGAATTTTCTCGCACGCAGACCATGTCGATGTCGGCGGAAGTGCGTCCGCCGAGGGGCGAGCTGATGCCGCGCATCAGGCGCATGGGGCGCAGGTTGACGTACTGCACGAGGCGCTGGCGCAGCGGCAGGATCATTTCTCGCGCGGAGATGTGGTCGGCAACTGTCGGCGAACCGATGGCGCCGAAGTAAATTGCATCGAAGCTACGGACCTGGTCCACCCAGTCGTCGTCCATCATCCGGCCGTGACGAAGATAGTAATCGCAGCCCCACGGAAAGTCAGTGAAGGTCAGACCGAAGTCGTGAGCCTGTGCCGCTAGCGTGAGCACCTCGACCCCGGCTGGAAGAACTTCCTGTCCGATGCCATCGCCGGCCAGTACCGCAATCCGGTACGTCCTCTGTGTCATGGGAGATATCTTCTTTCAAGTTCGGCCGGATTTCCGCGCCCAAGGTTGGAGCGGGGTCGTGTAGCCAAGGGCCGGCGCAGTGAACGTTGCCGCCTGGCGCGGGTCCATTCAGACCTCGGACGAGACCATCTCCTTCGCGAACTCAGTCGAATCGTGATTGGGAAGCTGCCGTACCACATGGTTGTGCTCGTCGACCACGATCATCTGAGGCGTCACGGGCTCGTCGGTCATGACGAAGGCAACCACGATCACCTTGTCGCCCTGGTGGAAATGGCGGGCTGCCGCCCCGTTGACCACTATCTGCCCAGACCCCTCCGCCAGCGGGATCGCGTAGGTGTCGATGCGCTGCCCGTTGTTGACGTTCCAGATCGAGACCTTCTCGCCGGGAACCAGGTCGGTCAGCCTCATGAGGCTGCGGTCGATACCAATGCTCCCAACGTAGTGCAGGTCGGCGCCGGTGACCACTGCGTGGTGAATCTTTGATTTGCAGATCAGGCGAAGTTTCATATCCGTTCCTGTTCACAGTACACGTTGTCGATGAGGCGAACGTCGCCGACCCATAGCGCGCCGGCGGCCAGCACGGGGCCCGCGACCCGCTCGACCGGGCGGAGGTCCGATGGACTGACCAACTCCAGGTACTCTATCTTTACACTGGCATCCTGGGGAACTTCCTCAAGCGCCCGGGCTCGAATCGCCGCCGGATCGGTTGCGCCGGCCGCGACGTCCCGTCGGATGGTGTTCAGCGCCCGATATAGTGCCGGCGCGAGGGCACGTCCCCCCTCGCTCAGGCGCCGGTTTCTCGAGCTCAGGGCCAGTCCATCACCGTTCCGGACGGTCGGGACTCCGACGATTTCGACGGGGACGTTGAGGTCGGCGACCAGCCGTCGGATGATCGCGAGTTGCTGCGCGTCCTTCTCGCCGAAATACGCCAAGTCCGGCTGGACGATTTGTAGTAGCTTCATCACGACTGTGGCTACCCCTTGGAAGTGGCCCGGCCGAAACTGTCCGCACAGCCCCTCGTCCAGCCCTCCCACCTCCACGGTGCACGCGGGGGGCTCGGGATACATGTCCGCTGCGGTGGGGGCGAAGACGATGTCAGTGCCCAGCGTGCTGCAGAACTGCAGGTCTACTTCGAGGTCGTGCGGGTAGCCTTCCAGGTCCGCCAGGCTGTCGAACTGGAGCGGATTGACGAAGATACTGACGACCACAAGCTCACACTCCTGCCGTGCCCGGTTGATGAGGCTGGCGTGGCCGGCGTGTAGCGCGCCCATCGTCGGGACGAGGCCGAGTCGAGTGGCCCGCTCCCGAGCGGGGAGGCGTTGGCGGATTCGGGAGATAGCGTCGACGAGCTCCGTCATGACGCTCTGATCGAACCGGCTGCTAACAACCGGCTTTCGCGCTCGTTGCCGCCGCAGCTGGCTGGGGGAAGCGCCGGGCTCTGACGTCCTCCGCGAACTCGCGCGACGCCTCGACAATCGTGTCGGCCAGGTGCGCGTACTGCTTGACGAACGGAGGCACGAACTCGTCGAACAGACCGAGCATGTCCGGGCTCACGAGCACCTGACCGTCACAATCCGGGCCGGCTCCAATGCCAATCGTGGGAATCGTGACACGCGCCGTGACGAGGCGCGAGAGGTCGGCGGGTATCGATTCGAGCACCAGGGAGAATGCGCCAGCCTGTTCCAGGGCAATGGCATCGGCGACGAGTGCCTCGGCTTCTCTAGAGTGTGTCGCTTGCCGGCCGTACCCTCCGATCTGGTTCACGGACTGGGGCAGAAGTCCGAGATGGCCCATGACCGGGATGCCGATTGCGCTGAGGCGCCTCACCACATCGAGCACCGGCTGTCCACCTTCGACCTTCACCGCCGCCGCGCCGCCCTCCTGGAGCAGGCGGCCGGCGTTTCGGACGGCATCAGGCACGCTCGTCTGGTACGTCATGAACGGCATGTCCGCGACGACCAGGGCTCGAGAGGTGCCTCGAACGACCGCTGCCGTGTGGTACACCATCGCGTCGAGGGTGACGGGGAGGGTGCTCTTGTGCCCGAGTACCACCATGCCCAGCGAGTCGCCGACGAGCAGCACATCGACGCCTGCGCGGTCGAACAACCTGGCCATCGTGGCGTCGTACGCGGTTAGCACGACGATTCTCTCACCCCGGCGCTTCTTTTCCAGGAGGTCCGGCACCCGCACGTAGCTTTCGCTCATCGGGCTACCAGGGTGCGCGATAGCCAACCGGTAATGGCGGTCGACACCTTCCCGCTCACGTTCAGGTCCTCGAGCGTCGCGTATTCGCTGACCTCGCCTGTGCTGGCTGCAGCGAGCAGGTGGTTGACTCCGGGGATAATAGCCACATTGAAGACTCGCTTCGTGCCGCGTCTCTGCGCCAGAGCCACCAGTTGATTCGCGTGGGCGAGTGGCACCTGCCAGTCGAGGTCCCCTTGAACGATGAGGATGGGCTGCTTCACCTTCTTGACGACCTTCGCGGGGTCGAACCGCAGCAGGCTCTCAAACCACGGAGTGTCGGCTGCTTGCCTGAGTTCCTCGGGAATCTCGTCCCACCCCTTCCCGCTTAACACTGCCTGGTGAATGTTCTCCTGGAGCTCGATCTTGGCGTGGCGCTCAGCCTCGGGCGTGTTCATTTGGTCAAGTGCGTGGCGCTGTTGCTCGAGGACGAGTTCGGCGCCGGTTGAGCCGGCACCAGCGATCGACACCACAGCTTTGACCCGCCCCTCACGCGCCGCAGCGAGCAGGGCGACCCACGCGCCCTCACTGTAGCCGACGATGGCGACGCGATGCTTATCCACGTCTTTCCGCTTGCTCACGTATTTCACGACCGTGCGGGCGTCTGTGGCAAAGTCGTCGAGTGTGGCAGATTCGGCGCGGCCTCCCGACTGGCCGTAGCCGCGCTTGTCGTAGCGCACCGCGAGGAACCCGGCATCGGCGAGAGCGCCCGCGAGTTGGCTGATGATCGGCACGCCGGCCGTAACCCCGTCACGGTCGTTCGCTCCTGAGCCTGCCAGCAAGACGACGGCCGGGAGACGCTCGGTTCCCGAAATCGTAGGGCGAGTAACCGTCGCAGCGATATTGAAGCCGTAGGCCGGAATCGTGACGGGTTCATCGCCCGGGTTTGCGTAGGTCAGCGCGCGGGCGTTCGCCCCGGAGACATCCTCGCGGATGATATCGAGGCTCTGAAGCGGCACGCTGAGCCTCACAAGGTGGCCCGCGTCGTCCGCGGTCAACTGGATGAGCAGTTCGCCGTCTGGGTTTGCCACGGAGAGGTCGTAGCGCCGGAGGGCCAGGATGGTCTTCCCGGTCTGTACACGGTCCGTGCTGATGGCGCGAACGCTTACCGGCACCTCGTCCCCCGGCGCCACGTACACAGGGAACTCCGCCCCCTCAACAGCGCCCACGAGTCGCGTCGCGAGCGCTTCGTACGTGCCGAAAAACAGATTGGGAACGACCACGGTCTTCGGAGAGATCGTGTCTGTCTCGACGATGAGCTTCCCGTCCTCGACAGTTTCCGACGAAGCCTCCGTGCCATTGAACGAGGTTCTCAGCGTGATCTGACGCCCTTGCACCGAACTCTCGATGAGGAGCGATTCTGGTGTCCAGTCGGATCGATAGCGCACTTCTGCTTTCGACGTGATCACGTCGATTGGGCGCATCAAGCGTCCGCGACCGGAGATCACGACGCCGTCGGGCGTCCGAGTGGTCGTGACATCCTCGCGGCCGATTGGCCTGCCTCGGAGAAACACGATGTAGCCGCGGGTCTCACCAGGCGTGTTCTCGCCCGGCTGGATCTGGCTGGCGGCGGCCTGAGCCGCAGCGCCTGGTAGAAGCGCGCCAAACAGCAGTGCCGCGACCACCCCACTACAATAGGAATGAGCCATTCCGCGATCGTATCAGGTCGCTGGCCGCCGCGGGTGGACGAGGCCCTATACCCACACCATGCCCCAGAACGACGACTATCGGCTGATTCTGAATGGCGCGGCGCTTGCCGAGCCGATGCGGAGAGGTCTGCTCGCGGTATCCGGGGCGGACCGCGCGTCGTACCTGCAGGGGCTGTTCACCAACGATATCCAAGCGCTCGCCGCCGGTGCCGGCTGCTACGCAGCGTGGCTCACGCCACAGGGCCGGATGACAACGGACATGCACGTCCTCGAAGCGGGCGACATGATTCTTCTCGATGTCCCTCTGGCGACAACCGCGTCCGTGCTAGAGCGCCTCGACCAGCTGATCTTTTCCGAGGACGTGATCCTTGGCGATCTGTCTGGTGAAATCGCACATGTGGGGTTACATGGGCCTCTCGCGCCGGGGGTGATCGAACGGACGCTCACGGGGGCTGATGGTCTCACCGACTGGCCGCAGTACCGAAACATTCGGGCAGCGCGGGGCAGCGCGCCGGTCGTCGTGGCGCGGATGGACCAGCTGGGTGTGCCGGGGTTCGTGTTGTACGCCGGCCGAGACGTTGAGGAGGATCTACGCCGAGCGCTCGAAGCACAGGGTGGGCGCGCAGTGGGTCCCGAAGCGGTGGCGGCCGCGCGGGTCGAGGCGGGGTACCCGCTCTTCGGGACCGACCTGACCGATGACATCATCCCGCTGGAGGCCGGTATCGAAGGGCGCGCGATTTCCTTCGACAAGGGTTGCTACGTTGGCCAGGAAGTTGTGATCCGGGTACTTCATCGTGGCCATGGGCGCGTCGCTCGCAAGTTCGTGGGGGTTATGTTCGAGGGCCAAGAGGCGGTTCCCGTCGCCACGCCGATCAATGTCGGCGGGCGCGAGGTGGGGTTCGTGACGAGCAGCGCCGTGTCGCCGGCTCGTGGTTCGATTGCACTCGGCTATGTGCACCGCGACTTTCTTAAAGCTGGGTCGCCGGTCGAGGCTGAGTGGGCTGGCCGCATCAGCCGCGGAGCCGTGAGTGCGCTGCCGTTTCCCGCAGTCAACTGACTCCTGGTCGTCCAGCCAGGGCCGCCGAAGGGGGGCCTGGCTGGGGCACCGGCTCTACTTGAGCGCGATTCCGGGTCGGTTCAGGACCCTCCCGTTCGTAGTCGTTTGATGAGTTCTTCGTCCGCTGGCGGAAATTTCAATCCGGCCAGGCCTGCGCCGTCTACCCATCGCATCTCCTGACCGAGCAACGGTCGAGCGTCCGACAGCAGTATGCAGCGGTAGAAGTGCAGCAGCACCGTCCGCTCGGTGTACGAGTGCGTCGTCGAGAGGATCAGGTCCGCTACCTGCGCCTCGGCTCCCAGTTCCTCGCGAATCTCTCGCCGCAACGCCGCTTCGTGTGTTTCGCCCACGTCGATCTTGCCGCCAGGAAACTCCCAGAAGCCTTCGAGGTGGGTGCCCCGTAGCCTTCGGGTCACGAGAAGGCGGCCATTCTGGGCGATGACCGCCGCGACCACTGCGACTGTGTGTGGCGGGGCTGTGGGCGCGGGCCCTTCGGTCACGCCGCACCGTTCAATGGGTAGGACCTGCACCCCTTGGCCATAGGGCACGCGGGACATTTCGGCTTCCGGGCGGTGCAGTGCATCGCGCCGAAGTCCATCAACGCCTGGTTGAAGTCGAAGAATCGCTTTCGCGGCAGGAGTGCCTCTGAAGCCGCCCACAGGCGTTTCTTAATCGCGTGGGCCTTAGGGTCGCCGCGGCCGATGAAGACCCGGAAAAGGACGCGGGCCACGTTGGTGTCGAGGATGGCGGCCCGCTCGCGAAACGCGAAGCTTCGAATGGCGCCGGCGGTATAAGCGCCGATGCCCTTGAAGGAGAGCAGCGTCTCCTCATCCGACGGCAAGGCGCCACCGAATCGGGCCACCGACTCGCGTGCGATCGCGTGGAGACGACGGGGGCGAATGTTGTAGCCGAGTGGTCGCCACGCCTTCACCGCGGCCGCCACGGGCGCGGCGGCAAGCGAGTCGAGCGAAGGGAACTTGCCGAGCCACTCGTGGTACTTGGGCACGACGCGATCCACCTGCGTCTGCTGCAGCATTATCTCGGAGACTAGGATGTGGTACGGATTGTCGGTGAGCCGCCACGGGAGGTCGCGCCCATGTACGTCGTACCACGCGAGCAGGCGTCGTCGAAAGCTTCGGCGCTCGGCGAGCATGGGCAATGCCGGCAGGGCTCGCGGGCTCATGCGGTCGTATAATCAGCCACGATAAACGGCACGATGATTATGAAAATCTATACGAAAACAGGCGATGCTGGTAAAACCTCGCTCTTCGACAACTCCCGTGTCCGGAAGTCCGACGGCCGCGTGGACGCCTACGGTGAGGTCGATGAGTTGAACGCCTGCCTTGGCGTGGCGCGCGCGGCTGGATTGGACGCCGACATCTCGCTGCTCGTCGAGACGCTGCAAAGGCAATTGTTCGCGCTCGGTGCGCACCTGGCTGACCCCGCGGCGAGACTTTCGGAACGCGTGACGAAGGCGTCGCTCGGTGACGCCGACGTGACGGCGATGGAAGCTGCGATCGATCGGCTCGAGGCCGAATTGCCACCGCTCCGCGCGTTCATTCTGCCCGGTGGGGCCGCTGCCGGGGCGGCCTTCCATCTGGCGCGAACGGTGTGTCGCCGGGCTGAGCGCCGCGTGGTGGCGCTCGGCGACAACGCCGAACCCTTCGTGGTCGTCTATCTGAACCGGCTGTCCGATCTGCTGTTCGTGATGGCGAGGGCGGTTAATCAACGCGCGAAGATTCCCGAGACGGAGTGGTAGCGTCCTCATTCTCGACGCTGGTTTTCACGACGTCGAAGATGGCGCGCGCCAGTTCCTGCGAGATGCGCTCGCGGATCGAGCCACATTCCACGAGTACCGTGCCGCCCTCGGTTTCGAGTGCCACATCCCACCGGTCGCGTGCGATCCCGTCAGGCCGGTCCTCGAACGATGTGGGCTGCAGTGCCTGCTGCCGAGCGCGGGTCGATGTGGCCGCCGCGATGGGCGAACCGTTGATGAGCACTCGGGTCGCAAGGATCGACGCCTTCTTCACCACCTGCGTGCCGTAGTAGAAGCAGCTATCGTCCTCGCTGAAGAGAGTCAGGTCGTCGCCTATAGGTAGCTCGGCAATCACACGTCGACCGCGGGTACGCTCAGCCTCATGCTTGCGGCGCCGGCTGCGGCGGGAGTCGTGGAGCGTGGTCGCCAGACTCAGCACGGCAAAGACCAGGGCAATGGCCACGCCCGCCGCGATTAGGTCGCGCACGGCCGTAGAATGGGGTCGCGCAATGAATTTCGATGCTCTTGTATGTGACGCCCGGGCGCACTACGAGAACTTTCCCGTCGCCTCGCTGGTGCTGCCGAAGTCAATGCGGCGGCACGTGGCTGCCGTGTACGCGTTCGCCCGCGCGGCGGATGACTTCGCGGATGAGGGATCGCTGCCGGACCACACGCGGCATGCGCTGCTCGACGGTTGGCTTCGGCGTCTGGAGGATGCGGCATCGACTGGAGGGGCGGGTGCACCCTTGGTTTCGGGGGAACCGGCGAACACGCTCGAGATCTTCGCTGCGCTCGGCGCGACGATTCGCGAGTGCGAACTTCCGGTGTCGCTCTTCGCTGACCTCGTCAGCGCGTTCCGGCAGGATATCACGACGCCCCGGTACGCCTCGTGGGACACGCTCCTCGATTACTGTCGCCGGTCGGCAAACCCGGTGGGCCGTCTCGTGCTCCGCATCGCCGGGTGTGCCACCGCCGATCTCGACCGCGCGTCTGATGCTGTGTGTACGGCGCTGCAATTGACCAACTTCTGGCAGGACGTGGCCCTCGATCTGGACAGGGGGCGCGTCTACCTTCCGGAGGAGACCATGCGCGTGCACGGAGCGCGCGTCGAGAACCTGGGCGCCGGCCTCACCCCCATCGAATGGCGCCGCGCGCTGGCCGATGCGGCGTCGCGTACGAGGGCGATGTTCGATGCGGGCCGGCCGGTCTGTGACGGCGTTGGCGGCCGGCTGCGCTACGAGCTGCGGGCCACGTGGCTCGGGGGAGTTCGCATTCTCGACGGTCTGGCTGCAGCCGACCACGACGTCGTGCGTCGGCGGCCGACGATCGGCGCAACCGACCTTCCGTGGTTTCTCTGGCGCCTGCTCACCTGGCGATGAGTCGCGATACCAGCTTCTACTACTCGTTCCTGGTGTTGCCAGCGCGAAAACGACGGGCGATCGTCGCCGTCTGGGATTTCTGTCGCGCGGTGGACGACGCCGTGGACGAGGTGGTGCCTGAAGCCGAGTGGCGAGGAGGCCTGACACCCGAGGCGCGCACGGCCGCGGCGGAGCGGCTGGCTCGCTGGAGGGTGGAACTGGCCGCGTGCTATGGCGGGGCACCGGTGACTGCCCAGGGCATCGGTCTACAGTCTTTCATCAAGGAGTTCGGACTACCGCATGCACCCTTCGAGGAGCTGATCGACGGCGTTGAAATGGATCTCGCTTATGCGAGGTACCAAACCTTCGATGCGTTGCTCGAGTACTGCCGCCGCGTCGCATCCACAGTTGGCCTGATCTGTATCGAGATCTTCGGCTACCGCGACGCGCGGACCTGCGATTACGCCGTCAATCTCGGTCTTGCGCTGCAACTCACTAACATCATTCGCGATGTGGCTGCCGATGCGGCGCGTGGCCGGGTGTACCTGCCGGTCGAAGATTTACGCCGTTTCGGATGCGACGACGCTATGATCGCGGGTGGTCGAATTACCCCCGAACTGCGGGCGCTGCTCCAGTTCGAATGTGACCGCGCTCACGACTACTACCGTCGGGCCAGGGCCAGCCTGCCCCGCGCCGACGCTCGCCGGATGGTAGCCGCCGAGATCATGGGCGGGATCTACATGGCGATCCTGCGGCGCGTCGAGCGTGCGGATTACGATGTGTTTGCCCGCCGTATCCGTGTGCCACGCCTCTATCGCGCACTGATCGCCGCCAGCATCTGGGCGCGCACGTTGGTAGGCGCGTGACGACCAGGTACGACGCGGTTGTTCTTGGCGCCGGACTGGCTGGCCTCAGCGCAGCGACGCAGTTGGCCGAACGAGGTCTCGGCGTGCTGGTAGTCGAAGCCCGGCCGGCGGCCGGAGGTCGAGCGACGGCGTTTGCCGATTCGCACACCGGAGACCGCGTGGACAACGGGCAGCACGCGCTCTTCGGCTGCTATCACGAGGCGTTGCGCTTCTTGCGGCGCGTCGGGGCGGAGGGATCGGTGAGAGTGCAGCCGGACCTCGCCGTGGACCTGATTCTTCCAGACGGGCGCGCTTCTCGGCTGGTGTGTCCACCCTTGCCGTCACCCCTCCACCTTGCGGCGGCCGTTCTGGATTGGGACGTGCTTCCCTGGCGCGACCGCGCGTCTGTGCTGCGGATGAGGAAGCCGCTCGCCCGTGCCAAGGCACTGCTGCGCAAGCCGGGCGGTGTCGCCGCGGCGTCGCCCAGCGAAACGGTGGCGCAGTGGCTCGTGCGGAACGGTCAGGCGCCGCGACTCATTTCCTGGCTCTGGGAACCGCTGGCACTGGCTGCGCTGAACCAGTCGATTTACGTGGCGGCAGCAGTGCCGTTCGCGCGGATACTGGCGCTCATGTTCGGCGGAGACCGCCGAGACGCGGCACTCGTCATGCCCACGCGGCCGCTCGACGAGATGTATGTCACACCGGCTCTTGAGTTTCTGCGGCAGAGAGGTGGGGAGGTCAGAACTGGTAGCCCCGCCCGCATCTTTGTTGGCGAGGACGGCTCCGCCCGCGTCACGGCTGGGGGCCAGACTATCAGCGCCCCGGTCGTCATCAGTGCCGTGCCCTGGTTCGAGTTGCCGCAGGTGCTTGCCGCGGTCCCCGCGCTTGCGCCCGTAGTTCATGCGGCTTCTCGCACGGCGGCCTCGCCCATCGTCACGGTGAACCTCTGGTTCGACCGCGCTGTCTTCGGTCGTTCGGTAGTGGGCTTGCCTGGGCGAACGATGCAATGGGCGTTCGAGAAGCCGTCGGTGGTGGGAGATGGATGTGTGCATGTGTCACTCGTGTCGAGCGGAGCCGACGACATGCTCGCGCTCGCGAATGACCGGCTGGCAGCGCTGGCTCTGGCAGAAGTCATCGCTGCCGTGCCACGCGCATCAGCGGCGACGCTGCGGCGCTCGCTCGTCGTCCGCGAGCGGCGGGCAACATTCTCGCTAGCGCCTGACCAACCGTCTCGACCCAACACGCGCACCGGCGTGCGTGGACTCTTTCTCGCCGGCGACTGGATTGAAACCGGCCTGCCAGCCACGCTCGAAGGAGCAGCCTTGAGCGGCCACCAGGCTGCGGCCGCCGCAACGATCAGCGAACGCGCCCCTGCGTCGTTACTCTCCCGAATCGACAGGACCGGACCGGCCACGTAGGTGTAGTCGCAACGCGTGCTTCCATCCTCGTACGTCTGGGTCCGCTCGCCACGGCACATCGGGGTTGATGCCATACACCCTGCTCGACGAGGCACCGACGCACCTGGGAACATTCCAGCGTCGCGCCAGTCCGAGCACGTTCTGGGTTCCCCCTTTGCCTGTTGATAGCCGATTGGGTCCGCGATCGAAGGTCTGACGCCCGCGCGGGTCACCAGATGCACGATTGCGTCGTATCCGCCATCGAGGCCCGCCTCCATCGCCGGCAGGTCGTGCACATTGGCCCGAACGAGCGAGTAGTGAGGATGCCGTAGGTGGGCGGCGACGTTCATTCCTTTGACCGCCACGTCGTAGAAAGGGTCAAAGTTGCCGAGGGCGGTCACCCTCCATCCAGCTTCGAGAAGGGCATCGACTAGGTGACTTCCGATGAATCCGGCGGCCCCGGTGACGAGCGCGTGACCCATGCCTGTCATCGTAGACCCCTGGCGGATGCCGTAAAGCGGCGCGTCTGAGGCGCACTGGATCGAAACGGGGCTCCCCGCTACGATTGCAGGCGCGGCAATGACGGGCATGGGCCGTGGCGCCGACAGCTAGCGGCAATGACTCGAAGGGGTGCTATGAGGAAGGCTCGCGCGTGGTTTGGACTCGTGGTTGTCTCGGCACTCGGCATCTTTCGCGCGCTCACCTGGCGACTGACTTCTGATATTCACCAGCCAGCCGGCGGTAGCGCACTCTACGTTTTCGAATTGCCAGCCCGCTAGCGGGTCTACGGCTGGCGACGCAACCCTTCATGACTTCCATCGTCATCCACTACCAGGAACTCGCCCTCAAGGGGAAGAACCGGCCGTGGTTTCTCCGGCAACTCGTGCGCAACATACGGCGGGCGGTCGCCGACCTTGAGGTCGAAGCGGTGCGTGCGTTGATGGGTCGTATCGAGGTGGTGCTTGGCCCCCGTGCCGATCCACAGGCGGTGGGGGAGCGGATCGGACGCACGTTCGGTATCGCCAACTACTCCCACGCGGGGCGGGCGCCGCTCGACCTGGACGGGATCGCTGCGGCGATCCTCGCCGATCTTGGTGACCGTACGTGTGAGAGCTTTCGCGTGTCCGTGCGCCGGGCCGACAAGCGTTTCCCGATGACATCGCCACAGGCTGAGCGCGAGATCGGCGGCCGGATTCAGGAGGCCCGGGGGTGGCTCGTGAACCTCAAGAGCCCCGAACTGCACATCCGGGTCGAAATGCTCACCGACGAGGCGTTCTACTTCTTCGGCAAGGAGCGCGGCCCTGGTGGACTGCCCACCGGGACGTCAGGTCGCGTGGCGTGTCTCATGTCCGGCGGCATCGACTCGCCGATTGCCGCGTATCGGATGATGCGACGCGGGTGCCGCGTAACGTTCATTCACTTCCACAGCTATCCCATTCTGTCGCGCGCCTCACAGGACAAAGCCCGCCAGCTTGTCGAGTTGCTCACCAGGTACCAGCATCGGTCGCGGCTCTATCTCGTCGCCTTCGGCGCAATACAGCAGCAGGTCGTGCTCTCGGTGCCGGGGCCGATGCGCGTCGTTGTCTACCGGCGTCTCATGCTGCGGATTGCCGAGCGGATTGCGCGCGCCCGTCACGCTCAGGCGCTCGTCACGGGCGATGCCGTCGGCCAGGTAGCCTCTCAGACGGTTGAGAATCTCAGCGTGGTCGGCGCCGCAACGAGCATGCCGCTCTTTCGGCCGCTCATAGGCATGGACAAAGAGGAGATCATCGCCGAAGCGATGCGACTCGGTACCTACACCACCTCAATCATTCCCGACCAGGACTGCTGCACCCTGTTCACACCGAGGAATCCTATGACTCGGGCAAGGCTGGTCGACATCGAGCGCGCTGAAATGGCGATTCCCGTGGAGGAACTGGTGGCACAGGCCGTCCGCGATGCGCTCGTGGAAGACGTTGAATTTCCCGTAGTAAAATCACAGGTTGTCCGCGCCGGGCGGACGTAACGCTGGCTTTTGCCGGCCCGTCAGAGAGGTAGCAACCGTGGCGACAGGTCTCAGTGAAGAGTCAGGCCTCGCGAGAATCGAATCGATACTCGGCGATGACGTTAGCTTGCTGGCGCATCAGTGCCGCACGATTCCAAAGGAGGGGCTGCACCTGCCTGGGCCGGACTTCGTAACCCGGGTCCATGGCGGATCGAACCGGCCGCCCCGCGTGCTCAGCAGCCTTCAGTCGCTCTTCGATCACGGGCGTCTGCGAGGCACCGGTTACGTCTCGATCCTCCCGGTCGACCAGGGTATCGAGCACTCGGCCGGGGCGTCCTTCGCGCCGAACCCCGCCTACTTCGATCCAGAGAACATCGTGAAGCTGGCCATCGAGGGCGGGTGCAACGCGGTTGCGTCCACCCTTGGGGTGCTCGGGTCGGTGGCGAGGACTTACGCCCACCGGATTCCCTTCATCATGAAGTTCAACCACAACGAGTTTCTCTCGTATCCCAACGCGTTCGATCAGATTCGGTTCGCCAGTATCAACCAGGCGTTTGACATGGGCGCCGTCGGTGTGGGTGCGACAATCTACTTCGGGTCGGAGGAATCGAAACGCCAGCTTCCTGAAGTCGCTGAAATGTTCCAGCAGGCACACGAACTCGGGATGTTCACCGTGCTCTGGTGCTACATGCGGAACTCGGCGTTCAAGACCAAGGAGGCCGACTACCACGTCGCCGCCGACCTCACCGGACAGGCCAATCACCTCGGCGTGACCATCGAGGCCGACATCATCAAGCAGAAACTACCCGAGAACAACGGCGGTTTCACAGCGCTTAACTTTGGGAAGACCCACAAGAAGGTCTACTCGGAACTGTCGAGCGACCACCCGATCGATCTGACGCGCTACCAGTTGGCCAACTGCTACATGGGCCGCGCCGGGCTCATCAACTCAGGCGGTGCGTCGTCGGGCGCGAGCGATCTGAAGGAAGCGGTGCGGACGGCCGTCATTAACAAGCGGGCCGGCGGCACGGGCCTCATTTCCGGTCGCAAGGCGTTCCAGCGCCCGCTCGTGGAGGGCGTCGGGCTGCTCAACGCCATACAGGACGTCTACCTATCGAAGGACGTGACGATCGCCTAGCCGCTCGCTGGCGTCCCGCGAGAGGAATACGGGAGTCAGCTACGAGCGGCCTGGGACTGATGCGTCTTGCGCCTGGCGCGTCGGCGCGCCACTCCGGCGCCAATCAGGCCCGTCCCGATCAGGAAGAAGCTGCCCGGCTCCGGCACTGGGTCGTCGCCGTCGAGGGCGATGGATTCGGATGACGTCCGCTTCGATCCGGAGCCTCGAGTTGAGCGCCCAGCAGGACCCCACCGAACCGAGCATTTACTTTCACCTCGGCATGGCCTACATGCGAGGGAAGTAGTTCGTGAAGGCCGCAAGATCCCTGCATCGGGCGCGCTGGGGTTCAATGTCGAATTCAAAGGCGCGACCGAGGCATGGGCGACGCTAGCGACGCTGGGTGGGTGAGGGCCGATGGGGTTGGAGGACCGGATCGCCCATAATCAGGAGCGATGAGCGAATTAACCGTAGGATTGCTCCTGGCGGCGGCACTGGGCGCCTGGGTGTACATGGACGCCAAGACTCGCGGCGCGTCGAGGCCCGAACTGTGGGGCATCGGTACCTTCCTGATGGCGATCCTGGTGCTCCCGGCCTGGCTGCTTACGAGACCCAGCGCACAGCCACAGCCTCCCGACGGCCCGAGGCGCTGCGGCGCCTGTCGCGGTCCCGTGCAGCCGACGGCCGCCGTGTGCATGCACTGCGGTCGAGACCTCTAACCGCTGGAGAGATGACGCCCGCCTCGCCTGTCTTGGCGCGACCCGGAACGTGCCCGGAGCGATCTGCCGGCGCCTTCTGCAGGTGAAGCTGGATGCCAGAACGGATGTTGTCGAAATCCTGGGTGAAGCTGCCGGGCCGCGGGGCCTGGCGCGTCGCATTGCTCATCGTCGCGTACGTACTGGTCGCGGTCGTCATGACCTGGCCGTATGTGAACTACAGCGACTTCGGTGGCTCAACTTACGGCGGCGACCATCGGCTGATTGTCTGGACGCTTGCGTGGGATAACCATGCCGTATTGACCCAGGATACGCTGTTCGCGTCCAACCTCTTCTATCCGGCTCCAGACTCACTCAAGTACAACGAGCACCTGTTCGGCGTCAGCCTGTTCACGCTGCCGTGGGCCGTGGCGGGCGCGTCTCCGGTGCTGGCGCATAACGCCACATGGTTCCTGGCTTTCCCCCTCAACGGGCTGATGGCGTTTCTGCTGATACGGCGGTTCGCCGGCAGCGCTCTTGCGGCCTTCGTGGGTAGCTTGGCGTTCACGTATTCGTTCTACGTAATGTCTCACGCGCATGGTCACTTACATCTCATATGGCTCTGGCCAATCCCGCTCTCGCTGTGGCTGTTGGAGCGCTGGTTCGACCGCCCATCCGTCTATCGAGTTGGGCTGTGGTCGGCTGTTGTGCTGCTGGAGGCGCTCTCCTCCTGGTATCTGGCAGTGCTCGTACTGATTGCTAACGGCCTCCTGGGTGTCGTCCTATTGGTGTCGGTCTGGCCCTGGCGTGTGTCTGCGGCGTCTGGAGGGCGCGATCCGTGGCTCCGGCGAGCGGCACATCTGACCGGTGCCGCCGCGGTTCTTGGCCTGTGCGTGTTTCCGTTCGCTCGGCAATACCTTCACTTGACCAGTTCGAAAGGCATGGTCGCCGCCAATTCAGCTGACACGGCCTCGTATGTCGTGCCGCCGGAGAACACCCTCATTGGACGTTGGTGGCTTCAGCAAGGCAATGACCTGCCGCGTGAAATATGGGGCGAGCAGACATTGTTCGCAGGGTGGTTGGTCCTGGCGATGGCGGCAATAGGGTTACTGGTGCTGTTGCGTCGCCCGAAGGCGAATCCAAGAGCGTGGTTCTTCCTTCTGCTCACCGTGGTCACGGTTGCCTTGTCGTACGGGTCGTCACTGTCGGTGTGGGGCGCCTCGTGGCTGGCGCCGTTCAATTGGCTGGCGGCGGTGCCTGGCCTCGATGGCTTTCGTGCACCAGCTCGCTTCGCGGCGCTTGTCATGCTCGGTCTCAGCGGCCTCGTCGGACTGGGCGCAGCGGCGTTCATTCGCAGGCAAGGCACGAGGGGACGCGTAATTCTCGTGCTGCTTGTGCCCTTCATGCTGCTCGAGTGGTTCGTCGTCGACTTTCCAGCAGGGAAGCCGGAGTCACATCGGATACCGGCGATCTACAAGACTCCAGAAGTGCGGACCGCGCGTTCGCTAGTGTCGCTGCCAGATTACCAGGACATGCCCGATTGGTTTCTGGGGGGCGACTACCTGTACTACTCGACCGCGCACTGGCGGCCGATCGTTAACGGGTTCGGACGCACCACGCCTCCTGACCATGGCGAGGTACTTCGTGTCGTACGAGCGTTCCCTGAGTCGATTCCAGAAATGCGCGGGCTCGGCATCCAGTACGTTGTGCTTCACGCTGACCGGTTCGCCGACGGCGCGCGCGAGATCGTGAAGGCTGCGGCGGGCCGGAGCGACTGCCACCTCGTGCGGAGAATCGGTAGCGACTATCTCTTCGAACTCTCCTCGTCATGATGGCGGCTGCGCGTATCTAGCGCGGAGTCGCCCCCCGGCCGGCCAATCGCCACGGCAGCAGGGCCGATTCGGCGATGGTGCTGATCGAGAGCTTCGACACGCCATTTCTGCGCTCCGAGAACGTGATGGGGACCTCCGCTACGCGGCAGCCGGCACGCGTTGCCTCCCAGGTCAGTTCCACTAGAAAGGAGTAGCCGTCGGACACGATCCGGTCGAGCGGCATTTTGGCGAGCGCGCTGCGCCGCCAGCAGCGGAAGCCGCTCGTGCAGTCCCGTGCCTCGAGCCCGGTGATTGCCCGCACGTATCGGTTGGCGGCCGCGCTGAGGACAAGTCGCCAGGCCGGCCAGTTTTCTATTCGTCCTCCCTCCACGTACCGTGAGCCGATGATCAGGTCGGCGTCGGCCGCGGCGTGGAAGAGGCGCGGCAAGGCCGCCGGGTCGTGGGACAGGTCCGCATCCATCTGGACGATGAGCGCCGAACCCCGTGCGAGGGCGTGCCGCATTCCATCGACATAAGACAGGCCGAGGCCGCGGGGTCCCGTGCGGTGGAGTACTGACAGCCGGTGGGGATTGGCGGAGGCCAATTGATCTGCCAGCTGTCCGGTTCCGTCAGGGGATCCGTCGTCGACCACCAATACTTCTACTTCTGGAATTGCGAGGAGTCCCCCAGCGAGCGCGTGCAGGTTGTCGCGTTCGTTATATGTGGGGACGATGACGAGTGGACCCATATGGTGCCGCGCGCGCCTTCCTCGTGAGGCACGGGTTGCCTGATCCTATCGCCAATTCGCGTTCCCAAACGAATGACACCCCGGCTCGACGCTCAGCTGTCATCGGGGTGCGATGACAGGTCGGGCGCTTTCAACCGAGCCTCGAACCGGGCTCGGGGTGTGAGCAGCCGCGAACTGCTGCCCTCCCGCGGCTGTTAGTCGAGGGCTGGAACTCGACGACCGCTCAGGTCGCCGGATCGGTTACTCAGGCGTGCGCCTCACGGTCACGATCGGTCGCTGACCGGAACCAAGAACTCGTGCAGCGCCTCTCGAGTGCTGCGGAAGGCCAGCTCATCCCAGGGGATGGCAGAGGCCTCGAAGAACCGCGCTTCAAGGCCCTCATCATCGCAGGCGAGGCTGCCGCTTAGGATGCTGGCGGCGTAGACAACGATCACCGGCGCCCGCTGCGGATAGGAGTAGATGTTCACGAGCCGGTCGAGCTGGACTTCCAGCCCGCACTCCTCGCGCGCCTCGCGGACGGCGGCGGCAGGCACCTCCTCACCCCGGTCCACGTAGCCGCCCGGAAACACCCACTTTCCGTAGCCCGGCTCGATCGCCCGCCGCACCAGCACGACCCGGCGCATGTCGTCGATGATGATCGTGCCCACGGCCAGCTTGGGGTCGAGGTAGAACACGAAGCCGCACGCGACACAGACCAGGCGCTTGGGTTCGCCCGTCTTCAATAACCGTGCTTCGAGCGATGCCCCGCACGCCGGGCAATGGCGGTAGGCGGGCAAGTGGTCGTGAGGATTCAACATGTCGCCGTATAATTTTCCTGCATGTCCATCCTCAAAGTCGCGCACATGGGGAATCCAGTGCTCCGTCAGCAGGCGAAGCGCCTCGACGCGGCCGTCCTCAGGAGCCCCGCCGTCCAAAAGCTCATCGACGACATGATCGAAACGATGCACGAGTATCACGGCGTCGGGTTGGCCGCCCCGCAGGTGCACGAGGGTCTGCGCCTGTTCGTTGCAATGCTCGATGATGAGCCCGAGGAGCTGAGCGACGCCGTCGTGGTCGTCAACCCAGAGATCGTGGCTGAATCGGCTGGTAATGAAGAGGGCTGGGAAGGCTGTCTGAGTGTGCCCGACATCAGGGGCATGGTGCCGCGCCACGTGGACATCACGCTGCGCTCGCTGAACCGCCACGGCGAATCACAGGAGCTTCGCCTGCGCCAGTTTTCCGCCCGCGTGGCGCAGCACGAGGCCGACCATCTTGATGGCGTCCTGTTTTTCGACCGCATGCGGTCCATGGAGACGCTGACCTATCTCGAGGAGTACTCAAGGTACTGGGCCAAGGATCGGGACGAGGACTGACCGCCGGCCATGCAGGCGTACCGAGCGCTCCTCCAGCAGATTTTGGACCGCGGAGTCCGGAAAGACGATCGAACCGGCACCGGGACACTCAGCATTTTCGGTCACCAGATGCGCTTCGACCTGCAGGCGGGCTTCCCACTTCTCACGACGAAGAAGGTCCATTGGCCGGCCGTGGTTCACGAGCTGCTTTGGTTTCTCACCGGCGACACCAACGTGCGCTATCTCCAGGAGCGCGGCGTCACCATCTGGAACGAATGGGCGGACGAGGACGGCGACCTAGGCCCAGTCTATGGGCATCAATGGCGGTCGTGGCCCGGGCCGGACGGGACGTCCATCGACCAGATGACGGCCGTCGTCGAGCAGATCAGGCGGACTCCAGACTCCCGCCGCCTCATCGTGAGTGCATGGAATGTGGCAGATATCGACCGAATGAAGCTGCCGCCGTGCCACATGCTGTTTCAGTTCTACGTCGCCGAGGGCCGCCTGTCCTGCCAGCTCTACCAGCGCTCGGCGGACGTCTTTCTCGGTGTGCCCTTCAATATCGCCTCTTACGCGCTCCTGACCATGATGGTGGCGCGGGTATGCGGTCTCGAGCCTGGCGAGTTCGTCCATACGTTCGGAGATGCACACCTCTACCTGAACCATCTCAAGCAGGCGCGCCTCCAGCTCACGCGCGAGCCTCGGTCGCTTCCGCAGATGCGTCTCAACCCGGTGGTGACCTCGCTTTATGCGTTCACCTACGACGACATCGTGATCGAGGGCTACGACCCACACCCGGCGATCAAGGCGCCGGTCGCTGTATGACGGTAGCCCTAATTGCCGCGATGGCGCGCAACCGGGTCATCGGCCGCGCGCAGCAGTTGCCGTGGCGGCTGCCGGAGGATCTCAAGCGTTTCAAGGCCACCACGATGGGGCACGCGCTCCTGATGGGTCGCGCCACGTTCGATGCGATCGGTAGGGCGCTGCCGGGGCGACGGTCGATTGTCGTCACCCGGCAGGCCGGCTGGTCCGCACCGGGGGTCGAGGTGGTCCACTCGATCGACGTGGGGCTGGCACTTGCAGCCGATGGTGCAGGTTCGGCTGCTCCCGACGGACAACTCTTCGTTGCTGGTGGCGGCGATATATTCCAGCAGACGATCGAACGCGCTGACCGTCTGTACTTGACCTTGATCGACCTCGACGTCGAGGGCGACACCTTCTTTCCCGAGTTTGATGCGGCCCGCTTTCGTGAGGTTGAGCGCGAATCGCACCCGAACGCACCCTTGCCATTCACATTCGTGACCCTGGAGCGGCGCCCTTGAGCTGGTTCGTGCACTTCTACACGGCGAGCGGCCTTGTGATGGCCTTCATCGCTGCGACTGACGTGATCGAGAGCAATTACAGAGGCGCGTTCATGTGGATCGCGGCGGCACTTGTCGTCGATGCAACCGACGGCTTCCTTGCCCGGCGAGTGGGCGTGGCCGAAGCGCTCCCGTGGTTCGACGGCGCGCTCCTCGACAATCTGGTGGACTTCACGACCTACGTCTTCGTGCCAGCCTTGTTTATCTGGCAGGCGCTCATCGTGCCGCCCGCGTGGTCGATGCCCGTGTGCGCGCTGATACTGCTCTCGAGCGCCTACGGGTTTAGCCGCAGGGACGCGAAGACATCTGACAATCTCTTCACCGGCTTCCCGTCATACTGGAACGTCGTTGCCTTCTATTTGTTCGTCGCCAGGTGGACACCGCAGGTCAACGCCGCGCTCCTCATCGTGTTCGCGTTGCTGGTCTTCATTCCGATCCGGTACGTCTACCCGTCACGAACGCCACACCTGCGAGGCGTGACCGTGTCGCTCGCGATTGCCTGGGGCGTGGCAATGCTGTGTCTACTCGTCCAGTCGCCCGATGTCGCGCGCCCGCTCTTCTGGGCGTCGCTGGCGTTTCCCGTGTACTACGCGGTATTGTCAGTGGTGCTGTCGATTCGTCGCGCCCGCGCCTGATCATTTTGACTCCCACGACCATCATCTTCGTCACGATATTTATCGATTTGATCGGCTTCGGGATCATCATCCCGCTCATGCCGTTCTACGCGGAGACGTTCGGCGCCACGGCCTTGACAGTGGGACTGCTCAGCACGTCGTTCTCGTTCATGCAGTTCATCTTCGCGCCTCTGTGGGGACGGCTGTCTGACCGCATCGGCCGACGACCGGTGATCCTGATCGGCTTGTTCGGATCGTTTCTCTCCTATCTGTTTTTCGGGTTGGCAGGTTCCTTGACCGCGCTCTTCGCGGCGCGTATCTGCGCCGGCATCGCCGGGGCGAACGTTTCTACGGCGCAGGCCTACATGGCCGACATCACCACGCCAGAAAACAGGGCCAGAGGGATGGGACTAGTCGGGGCGGCATTCGGCCTGGGGTTCATCTTCGGTCCGGCCATCGGCGGCTTTCTGAGCCAGTTCAGCTACCAGGCGCCGCCCTTCTTTGCCGCCGCGCTGTCCCTGGTGAATTTCACCGCCGCGCTGTTTGTCCTGCCAGAGTCACGGCCCGTTGAATCGACGGCCACGCGCCCACGAGTGTCTCGGATTGAGGCCTTTCGGAGCGCCACCACCAGGTCGGGTCTGCCGCAGTTGCTGCTGATTTACTTCATCGTGATCGCGGCGTTCTCCAGCTTCGAGGCCACGTTCGCGCTGTTCGGCGAACTGCGATTCGGTTTCGACGCAACAACGATCGGTTACCTCTTCGCCTACACCGGTGTCGTGCTCACGGTGGTGCAGGGCGGCTTGGTCGGTCGCGTGGTGAAGCGATTCGGCGAGCGGCGGATCTTGCCGGTCGCGATCCTCGCTCTCGCGGCGGGACTCGCTCTCATCGCGGTTGCCCAAAGCCTGCCGATGTTGCTCGTGGCGATGGGGCTCCTCTCCGTGGGTATCGGCTTCAACGGTCCGTCGATCACGTCGCTCATCTCTCGAATGTCACGCGCTGATGAGCAGGGCGGCATTCTCGGAGTGTCGCAGTCGATGGCAAGCCTCGGCCGCATCCTTGGACCTGCAGCCGGCGGCTACGTGTACGACACGATGGGGCCCACGACTCCCTATGTCTCAGCGTCGGCGCTGATGCTGCTGGCCGCCGCCATCAGCATGGTGGGTGCGGGTCGCGCTTCGTCCGACGTCGGCTAGCGAGCCGACGCCCCTTGCGCGTCACGCCGCCGCAGTCACCCGCCGTGAGTTGACAAGTGTGTGAAACAATTCACACAACAAATCATGCTGCCGCAGCTGACTGCCGCAGTCGTCACCGCAGCTCTACTTCTTGCGGGGCAGGGTGCCGTCGGTGCCGCCCGTGGATTGACTGCCGAAGAGGTTGGCCGGCAATCAGCGAACCGCGAGATTCGAGTGCTGCGTGTGTTTGCGGCCTGGAACCCCGATGCGGCGAGCGTGTTAATCCGCGGCATCGGGCCTGTGAACCTTCGTGACAATGGATGGCTGGAACTCTCTGGCGGTTGGCTGCGCGGGGACGAGGTCGACATGCTGAGTCGCCTGTCTATGCGTGATTTCGCTTACGCCCGCATCAAGGTGCACTTCTGATCCCGATCGCTATTGCCGCTCGCAATCCTGGTCACGCGTTCACGGCCAACAACGTGACGTGGCTGCTCGATGGGCGGTACCCCGCGCTGGTCGACGCGGGCACCGGGAGTCCGGAACATCTCGACGCGCTTGAGCGCCTCCTCGGAGGGCGGCCGCTTCATCGTGTCCTGGTGACCCACAACCATAGTGACCACGCCTCTGGTGCCGAAGCGATCCTGGCTCGGTTTCCGGGGACGCGGTTTGCGAAAATCCCATGGCCTGGCCGGGACGATCGCTACCCGGTGGCGTGGGAACCGCTCGGCGACGGCGAGCGTCTGGAGGCTGGTGACGATGCGGTGGAGGTCGTGTCCACGCCAGGGCACGCTCCGGATCACGCATGTTTCTGGCATGAGCCCACTGGCGTCCTCTTCTGCGGGGACCTTGCGATCCAAGGCACGACGGTCGTGATTCCAGCTAGCGCCGGTGGTGACCTCCGCGACTACATCGCGTCACTGGAGCGCGTCATGGTGCTCGGACCCGCTCAACTGCTCCCGGCCCACGGGCCAGTCATCACGGCCCCGGCTCGGATGCTGCGGCTGTATCTGGCTCACAGGCGGGAGCGCGATGCCCAGATTCTCGAGGCCCTGGCGAGAGGCGCCGGCTCGGTCGACGAACTGGTCGGACTCGTGTACGCGGGCCTTGCTGACAACCTTGTGCGTTTCGCGCGCGAAACCGTTGTGGCTCACCTAGTAAAGCTCGAAAGAGAAGGCCGCGCACGCCGCCGGGAGGAACCTCGGGAGGAGCGCTGGGAGCGTCTAGCGCACTGATACGCCAGCGGCACGTAGGATCCCGGTATCATCCTTCCATGAATCAGATCGTCGACTTCATCAACATCAACAGAGATCGCTACGTCGAGGAACTGAAGCAGTACCTCGCCATTCCCAGCGTCAGCGCGCTTCCAGAGCATGCCCAGGACGTCCGCTGCTGTGCCGAGTGGACTGCCGACGAACTACGGCGCATCGGGTTGCAGAACGTAAGCCTCCTGGAGACGCCGGGTCACCCGATTGTCTACGGTGACTGGCTTGGCGCCCCGGGCGCGCCGACGGTCCTCTTCTACGGCCACTACGACGTGCAGCCCGTCGACCCGCTTGACCTCTGGACCAGCCCGCCCTTCGAGGCCACCGTGCGCGACGGCGAGATCTACGCGCGAGGAGCGGCCGACGACAAGGGGCAGGTGTTCATGCACATGAAGGCGGTCGAGGCGCACCTCGGCAAAGAGGGTCGACTACCGATCAATATCAAGTTCTTCATCGAGGGCGAGGAAGAAGTCGGCAGTGCCCACCTCGACGATTACATTCGCGCCCACAAGGAGGATCTCGGTGCGGACGTCGTGGTGATTTCCGACTCGCCGATGTTTGATCGTGGAATCCCCTCGTTCTGCTACGGCTTGCGCGGCTTGGCCTACGCCCAGGTCGACCTGCGGGGTACCACGAGCGATCTGCACTCGGGCTCGTTCGGCGGCGCCGTGGCGAACCCGGCAATGGTCCTAGCCCAGGTGCTCGCGCAGATGAAGGATCGGAGCGGGCGCGTCAAGATTCCGGGTTTCTACGATGATGTCAGACCGCTGAGCGATGCCGAGCGGGCGGAGTGGAAGAAGCTGCCATTCAACGAAACGAAGTACCGGAAGGAACTTGGCGCTCCGCGCCTCTTCGGGGAGACGGGCTACTCGACGCTCGAACGCGTCTGGGCCCGCCCGACGTTCGAGGTCAACGGGCTCCTCAGCGGGTTTACGGGGGATGGGGCCAAGACAGTTCTGCCGGCCACCGCGATGGCCAAGGTGAGCATGCGACTCGTGCCCGACCAGACTCCGGAGACGATCGCGAAGCTCTTCGAGGCGTACCTTCGGAAGGTCTGCCCGAAGACCGTGGAATTGACGGTGACCCACATGCATGGCGGCAAGCCCTGGATGACGGAGTTCGACAACAAGTACGTGCGGGCGGCGGGACGGGCGATCGAACTCGGCTTCGGGCAGCGGCCGGTGTTCAATCGCGAGGGCGGATCGATTCCGGTGGTGTCGACGTTTCAGGAGGAACTCGGCCTACCGAGCGTACTCTTCGGCGTCGGACTCCCCGATGAGAACGCACACGCGCCGAACGAGAAGCTCGATCTCGGCAACTTCCACAACGGCATCATCGCGTCGGCCTACCTTTATCAGGAGCTAGCGTCGCTTTGATCCGGCCGGCCTATCCTCGAGGCCTCCAGCTACCGTCCGTACACGAAAAGGGCGAGCGAGCATCCGCCCGCCAGGTTTTGCTCCCTCGGTGAAGGCCGTTAGTTCAGGGCCGCAACCCGCCGGCGGAGCGTCTTGACGTGTTCCCAGAGCTGTTCGCGCTCTTTCCTGTCGTCATCATCGGCGTCCTCTCCCGGCCCACTCATGCTCGAAAGCCGTAAGTAGGTCTGCAAGTCCCGGAGGGCACCCGAGAGATCGTTCAGGTGGAAGGCCAGGAGCCCCCGGTCCCGCAGTTCGCTCAGCGCCGAGGGGCTCACCGCGAGCAGCAATTCGGTGACGTCGCGCGCCTGTGGGAACGACCGCATGTGTACGTAGATGCGCTTGAGGTTCAGTAGCATCCGCACGACGATCTGGGTAGGAGTAGCGGTTGTAATGACATCGACGTCGAACGCCACGTCGGCTCCGCCATGGTGTTCAAGCATACGGCGGCAGTCGTCCTTCGAAAGCAACGCACCTCGGTGAAATGGGTCGAGGATGGCTCCCCCGGGGGCTCCGTCCGCGAATCTCACCAGAAAGTGGCCAGGGAAGTTCACGCCCTCCATGCGCATGCCGGCCCGCCGCGCGACTTCCATGTAGACGAGCGACAGCGTGATGGGGATACCAGTTCGGCGGTCGAGCACTTCGTTGAGGTAACTATTTCTGGGGTCCTCGTATTGCGCGCGGTTTCCCACGAACCCCTGTTCCTCGAATAAATAAGCATTGAGGCCAGAGAGCCGAGCGGTCGGGCTGCAGTCACCGGTCTCATCGACCCACCGCTGGATTCGCTTCCGGGCGCCCTCGCCGAGCGCGTCGAGCTGCGCCAGGTACGGCGCCGGATCGAGGCCCGGGTACTCGATCCGGGCGATGAGAAGCGCCGCGTGCGCGAGGTCATCGTTCAGGGCCGCGTCGATGAGGGCGTCAACGATCGTGGAGTGAATGCTCATGACGTGCTTGTGGCCAGTTCGTTCAGCATGTTCAACGTCAGACTCTCGAGGCCGCCGACGATCAGATCCGCGTCCGGCAAGTCTTCGGCGCCATAGCTTGTTGTCACGCCGACGCAACGCAGGCCCGCGCCGCGAGCCGAGGTCAGCCCCCAGTGCGAGTCCTCGATGGCCACACAGCGCCGCGCCTCGATCCCGCCGCCGTGCACCTCCAGGAGGCGCTCGAACGCCAGGCGATATGGCTGCGGCGACGGCTTGCCCTCCGGGGTGTCGCCCGCAGCGACAATCACCCTGAACGCATCGCCCAGGCCGGCCCCACTCAGGATCTCCATGATCTCATGACGAGCCGCGCCAGACGCGATGGCGACCGGTACCTCTGCCGCGCACCGTCGGATAAAGTCGGCCGCGCCAGCGAAGAGCACCGTATCCTCACCAAGCAGCACCTGCATCCTGGCTTCCTTGCGCGCCACCAGCGCCAGCACCGCCGCGCCGTCGAGCGCCAGTGCCTGGTCACGCGACACGTGTTCGAAGACCCCCGCATCGTCGAACCCGAGATAGCGCGTGTAGTAATCCTCCGCGCCGAGCCTCAGTCCGTCCTCGGCCAGAACGTCCTGGAACCCCTGCAGGTGGAGTGGTTCGCTGTTGGCGATCACTCCGTCAAAATCGAAGATGACCGCTTGGAGCGCCCGCTCGCCGTTCGCGGGGCTCATGCCTATTCTCCTGACTGCCCGGCCGCTGGCGCCTCGGGCTTCACACGCTCGCCTGCCGTCACGGCGATATCGAGCCTGTTCGAGGCGGGCGGGTATGGACAGTCGTACGTGGCGTTGTAGGCGCAGTACGGGCTGTAGGCGTCGTTGAAGTCGATTGCGTACACCCCGGTGACGGTGCGGTGCAGGTCCAGGTACCGCCCAGCCGTGTACGTCTCCGTGCCAGAGGTCAGGTCGGCGAATGGGACGAACAGTGTGCTCAGGTTGCGCGTGGTGTCGTCCACGAAGGCGCCGAGTGTCAAGTTCTGTCCCTTGAGCGTGAAGGACAGCACGCCCACGCGACGCTCCTTGCGCATCAGGCCCTTGGAGGTGGGCATCTCGAACACCGGTTGGTCGGCCGAGACGACGAGTTGCGCTGGCACGCTGAACTCCTGATCGGCGGTGTAGTAGCTAAGAGGCAGTAGGTGCTCGCGAACCTCGGTCGGGATCTCCTTCATCGGGTTCTCTGGGTCGCCGAGGTCCCGAAAGAACTGCTCCTTGGCTTCACGCTTCTCGGCGACGTACCGTTCGTAGGCCTGCGGGTCGTCCGGCGCTCGGGGACCAGACGAGCAGCCGCCGGCCACGACCGCGGCAACGCCAATCACAGTCCATACGCCGAGTGCACCGCGCTTCGGAGTCATTCTCAGTTCTCAGATTCTATTCACTAACGACGCCCGAGAATCGTGGGCCAGTCCCTACCCAAAGATATACCGACCCTTTGTACCCGCCGCCTCGGCCAGATGTCGTCGGAGGGCCACGGTGTTGACGGGTGCCACCTTGAGCACGCGACGGAGTGCCGCGAGTAGCGTGCGCAGTTCGTCGCCTTCGGCGATCGCGGCGAGGCACTCACGCGCGGCTATTTCGATCCGCTGCGCGGCGCTAGCCGTGAAGACCCGGGCGGCGTCCACGTGCCACTCGGTGTCCCCCCGCCCGCTCGCCACGGCCGCCTGAGCGCGGAGTACGGCGCTTTCGGCTGAGTAGGCGTCGATGATGAGGTCGGCCACTCCCATTAGCACCTCCTGCTCGTCGGTCAGCTTCTGTCCGAAGGTCTGCATGGCCGTGCCGAGCACCAGCAGCACCACCTTCTTGAAGGCCGCGACAGCGCGCGCCTCGTCGTCAAGTGGCCCGGCTTCGCCCACGTCGATCGGCACCGGCGTCGACGTGAGAATCTCGTCCTGGAGGCGCTTGGCGGCCGGGATGAGCCCCAGCTCGCCCTTGAGCGCGCGTCGGACGAGCATGCCGGGTATGAGTAGCCGGTTTATCTCGTTGGTACCCTCGAAGATCCGGTTAACGCGTGCGTCTCGATAGGCTCGCTCGGCTGGATAATCGCGCACGAAGCCGTTGCCCCCGTGGATCTGCACATTCTCGTCGAGCACGTAGTCGAGGGTCTCGCTGCCCGCGACCTTGGCCACCGACGACTCCACGGCAAACTCCTCGACCGCCCGCGCCACTGCGCCGGCGTCGTGCTCATCGCCGGCCTGGGCCGCTTGGTCGATGAGTCCGGCCGTCCGGTACAGCAGGCTCTCGAGTGCGTAGGTTCGTGCGACCATCTCGCCGATCTTGTGGCGAATGGCGCCGAAGCTTGCGATCGGCTGGCCGAACTGGTGCCGCTCGGCCGCGTAGTGCACGGCCTGGCCGATGGCGATCTTGCACCCCCCTGCGCACATCGCACCCAGCTTGAAGCGGCCGAAGTTGAGAGCGTTGAGGGCCACCCGGTGCCCCTTGCCGATGTCCCCGAGCACGTTGCTGGCCGGCACCCGTGCCTCCTGGAGCAGGATGGGGGTGGTCGATGAGCCGTGCAGGCCCATCTTGTGCTCTTCCTTTCCGGCCGAGACGCCGGGGAAGCTGCTCTCGACGATGAAGGCCGTGAAGTGCTCATTGTCCACCTTCGCGAAGACGACGATCACGTCGGCAAACCCGCCGTTGGTGATCCACATCTTCTCGCCATTCAGCACCCAGCTGCCGTCGGGCTGCTTCACGGCGGTCGTCTTCGCAGCGAGCGCGTCGGATCCGGATCCGGACTCGCTGAGCGCGTAGGCGCCCACCAACTCCCCCGATACCAGCTTCGGCAGGTACGCTTGCTTCTGCTCGTCGGTGCCGAAGAGCGCAATCGGAAGGATACAGAGGTTCGCCTGGGCCCCAAAGGTGGCTGCGAACGATGCAGCGGCCGAGATGCCCTCCGAGACGACAAGTGAGGAGACCTTGTCCAGGTCGACCCCGCCGTACTCTTCGGCCACGCTCACGCCGAGTAGTCCGAGATCGCCGCAGCGTCGCAGCAACTTCCGCGCGAGCACCCAGTCTTTCTGCTCCAGCTCGTCGAGTCTCGGCACCACCTCCTGCCGGATGAACTCCTCGGTGGTCTGGGCCATCAGCCGGTGCTCGTCGGTGAGCCGCTCCGGTGTGAAGATTGCTGCAGAGTCGGAGTCCTCGAGCAGCCAAGTTCCGCCGCGCGCCGATGCGGGTGTGGGCGTATTCATCAGTTCAGATCCTCTCGAAGATGCCGGCCGCGCCCATGCCGCCGCCGACGCACATGGTGACTAGCCCGTAACGTGCCTGTCGCCGCGCCATCTCGTAGAGCAGCGAGGTCGTGAGCTTTGCGCCCGTGCATCCGAGCGGGTGACCCAGGGCAATGGCGCCGCCGTTAACGTTGAGTCTGTCTGGATCGATCGGCAACTCGCGCAAGCAGGCGATCACTTGAGCGGCGAAGGCCTCGTTGAGTTCGACGAGGTCGATCTGGTCGAGCGAGAGTCCCGCCAGGGCGAGCACCTTGCGCACCGCCGGCACCGGGCCAATGCCGAACCGTTCCGGCTCCACCCCGGCCGTTGCGAACGCGACGAAGCGGGCGAGGGGGGTCAGTCCATGCTCTCTGGCAAACTCCGCGGAGGTGACGACGACCGCGGCGGCGCCGTCGCTCATCTGCGACGAGTTTCCTGCGGTGACGGTGCCGCGCGCGTGGAAGGCTGGCTTCAGTGTGGCCAGGGCTGCGAGCGAGGTGCCGCGGCGCGGTCCCTCGTCGTGCGCGAAGGATGTCTTCCGCACGAGCGGCGCCTTCGGCCCGGTCGCCGGGTCCACCACGTTCACGGTGACAGGCACGACCTCGTCATCGAACCGTCCCGCGTCCAGTGCGGCGAGCGCCCGCTCGTGGCTACGGAACGCGAAGGCGTCTTGCTCCTCGCGCGAGATGCCGAAGTCGCTCACGTGGTTCTCCGCTACGAGTCCGGTGGTGAGATAGACGTCGGGGTACGTCTCGACGAGCGCCGGATTCGGAGCGATCTTGTTGCCGCCCATCGGCACCATGCTCATCGACTCGGTGCCGCCGGCCACAACCGCCTGCGTGAAACCGCACATGATCCGCTCGGCGGCGAACGCGATGGCTTGCAGCCCGGACGAGCAGAAACGGTTAACCGTCACGGCGGAGGCGTCCACGGGGATGCCTGCGCGCAGGCTTGCGATGCGCGCTACGTTCAGACCCTGCTCTCCTTCGGGCATCGCGCATCCGAGAATTACGTCGTCGATCTCGGCCGCCGGCACGCTCGGGGTACGTCGCAAGGCCTCACTGATCGCGATGGCCGCCAGTTCGTCCGGTCGCACCGTCCGCAGCGAGCCACGCGGTGCTCTGCCCACTGGCGTTCGTACCGCAGAAACGATCACAGCGTCATGCATGGAAGTCCCCCAGTAGTTCCTCGAGGGCGTCGCCTACCTCGCCCGCTTGCCCGTCGAACAGATGGTCCGCACGGTCGATCACGACGAGTTCACGCGGTTCGCTCATTCGCGAGTACGAAGCTCGCATGAGGGCAATCGGGATGAGTTCGTCCTCCTCGCCATGGATGATGAATTTCGGCTTCGGCGAGGCCTCAATATCCGAGAAGTCGTAGCGGTTCACCGGTGGCGCCACGCCGATGAGCGCTGCGATACGCTCGTCGGTCGCACCCACGCTCATCGCGATGTAGGCGCCGAAGGATGCGCCAGCGGCCCAGACCTGAAGGTCGGGGTAGGTGGACGCCACGTAGGTCACCGCCGCGCGGAAGTCGCCCTGCTCGCCAATGCCTTCGTCGAACTGGCCCGAACTTCGGCCGACGCCTCGAAAATTAAATCTCAGCACGAGGCAGCCGGCACGCACCAGGCCCTTAGCGGCCTGGTACACCATCTTCGTGTGCATGGTGCCGCCGGCGGTCGGCAGCGGGTGTGCGAGGACGACGGCGGCTCGAGGAACGCCTGACGGACGATCGAGGATGACCTCGAGCGGACCGACAACGCCTGGAACATCCCGAACGGGGACCTTCACGTCAGCCGGCACGCTCGTCCTCCATCCGGTGCCAAGCCATACCTACCACCTTTAATTCCGTAGAGGCTTCCCGGTTTTCAGCATGTGCTGAATCCGTTCCTGAGTCTTGCGCTCGCCAACGAGACTCAGGAATGCTTCGCGCTCGAGGTCGAGCAACCGCTGTTCGTGAACGGTTGTGGCGTTGGGAAGGTTGCCGCCGGCCATGATGCCGGCCAATGCCCTGCCGATGCGTGCGTCGTGGTCGCTGATGTGCCCGGCACGCCAGGCCAGGTGCAACCCCAGCTTGAGGGACGCGAGCACCGTGTCGCCACCCACGCGGAGGGCAGTGCGTGGCATCGGTGGTTGGTAACCCTCACGAACCCGCGATAGCGCCAGTGCTTTCGCGTCGTGGTGCAACCGATCACGCTGCATGGTGATGCCGTCGGTCGGCGTCAGATAGCCGAGCCGCTTTGCGTCGGGTCCACTGGCGGATACCTTGCCGAAGGCGATTGTTTCGAACGCCCGCTTGACGTACGGCAGCATGTCGGCCGTGTCCGCTGGGATGCCCTCGATCGCGCGAGCCAGCATTTCCTTCGTGCCGCCGCCAGCGGGAATGAGGCCGACGCCCACTTCGACCAGGCCCATGTAGGTTTCGCCGGCCGCCTGCACTCGATCGCTGTGCAGCGCGATTTCCGCGCCGCCGCCCAGGGTGAGGCCGGCCGGCGCCACCACGACCGGCACCGCGGCGTGGCGCAGGCCCATCGTGGTGTGCTGAAACGACCGGACCATGAGATCGATCTCGTCCCAGTTCTCCTCCTGTGCCTCGAGGAGCACCAGCATCAGGTTGGCACCCGCCGAGAAGTTCAGTGCGTCGTTGCCCACCACGAGCGCAGCGAAGTTGCGTGAGGCCTCCCGAACCCCGGCCTCGAGCATCGCTATCGTGTCACCGCCGATGGCGTTCATCTTGGAGTGGAACTCCACGCACAATACACCGTCGCCGAGGTCTACCAGGCTGGCGCCCGCGTTACTTGAGACAACGGGCGACCGCTCCCTTGCTGTGCGAAGAATCTGCAGCTCGGGCGCCGTCGCCGGCACGAGGCTGTCGCGGAAGCGGTTCTTCCCGGCGGCGAGTAGTTCCGCGATGAGCGGCGGCACGTCCGGGTTCAGCAGTTCAGGGTCGGCTTCGCGTGCGGCCGCGAGGACCTCGCTGACACCTATCGCGTCCATTAACTCGAAGGGCCCGAGCTTCCATCCGAAGCCCCAGCGCATCACCCGGTCCACGTCCTCGATTGAGTACGCTACGTCGGGAGCGACGAGGGCTGCGTAGACGAGGGTGGGTGCCAGCGTTTCTCGGAGGAAGGCGCCGACGCGATCACGGCCTTCGAAGAGCGTCTTTACCCGTTCGCCGACGTTCTCGATCGACCTGGCGGACTCGATCGATCCGAAGCGTGCTGGGCGTCGGGCGCGATATTCGAGGGTGGCCGAATCCAGCGTGAGGATTTCGCTGCCGCCGTCCGGTTTTCGTAGGCGCTGGTAGAAGCCGCGGCCCGCCTTTTCGCCAACCCAGCCCCGTTCGATGAGGGTCTTCACGAACGGCGGCAGGACGAACGCGCGTTTGGCTCGTGGGTCCGGGAGCCTTCGCTGGAAATCCTCGATGACACGCCCGACGATGTCGATGCCGGACAGGTCCATTGTTCGTAGCGTTGCGCTCTTGGGACGGCCGATGGCCGGCCCGGTGATGGCATCGACCTCCTCAACCGAGTAGTCGCCGCGGGCGACGGCGCCAAGCGCTCGCCCGATGCCGTAGAGACCGATGTGGTTCGCGATAAAGCCCGGAACGTCCTTCGCATGTACCACGCCCTTGCCGAGGCGCTGGTCGGCGAATGCCGTTACCTGATTGACGACCTCGGGCACTGTGTCCGGCGCGGAGATTGCCTCGAGCAGGTGGAGGTAGCGCGGCGGGTTGAAGAAATGGGTGCCCAGCCAGTGGCGCCTGAAGTCATCCGAGCGTCCTTCGGCGAGTGCTGCGATGGAGATGCCAGACGTATTGGAGGTGACGATCGACCCCGCGCGACGGTGGGCGTCGACCTTCTCAAGTAGTTCGCGCTTGGCGCCGAGTTGCTCGATGATCGCCTCGACGATCCAGTCGGCGTCGGCGAGGCGCGGAAGGTCCTTGTCGAAGCCGCCGGTTGAGATGAGACCCCAGATCTCGGGAGTGAAGCCAGGGTCAGGCTTCAGGGCTTTGGCTCGCGCGAGCCCTTTCCGAGCCACCTCCTCGGTCATGTCGAGTAGCAGCACCGGCAGCCCCGCATTGGCGAAGTGCGCGGCGATCTGCGCGCCCATGGTTCCAGCACCCAGCACCGCTGTCGATTGGATCGTCTGTCTCATCTTGGTGGCCACCGCCGGCAGGAACCACGTCGACGGTGGCTGGCCAGCGGAGAAGGCTATTATCACCCTAGCAGTGCGATGTCACCGGCGCAACTTCATCGCGATTTTCCCGTAATGAAACGACAGAAGGGTCCTTGACGAGGCCGACGGGTAAGGGGGAAGGCTGGCGCTTGACTGCCGCGTTCTAGTAGGCCGCTAGTTGCTCGATCGCGCGGAGGACGTCCGAGGAGCCGGGCAGAACCGCTTCTTCAAGGACAGGCGCGTAGGCAACCGGGCAGTCGAGCGCGGCGACCCGGCGTACCGGCGCATCGAGCTGGTCGAACAGTTCGTCTGAGATGCGTGCCGCTAGTTCCGCGCCGAAACCGCAGGTGAGCTGGTCCTCGTGGACCACCATCGCCCGGTTCGTCCGACGCACGTAGCTGGCGATCATGTCCCAGTCGTATGGAATTAATGTGCGCATGTCCACGACGGCCACGCTCAATCCCATTCTTTCGGCCTGCTGCGCGGCGAACAGCGAACGCTGCACGAGGGCGCCCCACGTGAAGATTGCCATGTCTGTTCCCTCTCGCCGGACCGCCGCTTTTCCGAACGGAACCATGAAGTCTGCGCCAGGGTACTCGCTCTTGCTGAAGGTCTGGCGGTAGAGGTGCTTGTGCTCGAAGAAGAGCACCGGGTCGTCGCAACGGATCGCCGTGCGCAACAACCCTGCGGCATCGGCCGCGTTCGACGGGAAGACCAGGCGCAGGCCCGGGCAATGCGCGAAGATGCTGACGCCAGACTGGCTGTGGTAGGGCGCCCCGCCGCGCAGGTACCCGCCAATCGGTACCCGGATCACGACCGGGCATGACCAGGCGTTCGCTGAGCGGTAGCGCAGTATCGACAATTCGTTTCGGATTTGCAGCATGGCCGGCCAGATGTAGTCAAAGAACTGGATCTCGACGACAGGCTTCAGGCCGCGGATAGCCATGCCCACGGCTCGGCCGACGATGTTGGCCTCGGCGAGCGGTGAATTGAATACGCGATCGCCGCCGAACTCCCGCTGCAGTCCGTGCGTGACTTTAAAAACGCCTCCCTTGCCCGATACTTCCCGGAGCGAGGCCTCCCGGCTCGCGTCTGCCACATCCTGGCCGAATAGCACGATGCGCGGGTTTCGGGTCATCTCGTCACGGAGCGTTCGGTTGATCGCTGCCACCATCGTGCCAGGCGCGCCTTCGGGCCGTGCCGGTGTTTCGAAGTCCGCGGACGTGGGGTCCACATTCGGCGACAAGACAAAGTCCGCCGCCGTCGCCGGATCAGGCTTGGCGGCCCTGAGGGCGTGGCCAGCGGCGTCGTTCACTTCCTGCTCGACTTCACGGAGGATTACGTCCAGGGAATCGGCTGACGCGAGACCGCGGCCCTCGATGAGCGCACGCAGTTGAACGATCGGATCACGCAGGGCCTCGGCCTCGCGTTCGGCGAGCGTCTTGTAGGCCGATTCATCGTCGGAGAGAGAGTGCGCATACGGCCGCGTAACACGGGCATGGATGAGGACCGGGCCCTGTCGGCCGCGGGCGATACTTATGGCTCCGCGCATGGCCCCATCGCTTGCGATGAAGTCGGTTCCGTCGCAGCGGATGACCCGAAGGCCAGGGAAGCCCTCAACTAGTTTTGAGATGTCGCCTCCGGGCATCTGCGCGTCCACCGGCACCGAGATCGCGTAGCCGTTGTCCTCGACAAGGTAGATGAGCGGTAGGGCCAGACTGCAGGCGGTATTGAGCGACTCCCAGAACTCGCCCTCGCTGGTGGCGCCGTCGCCCAGCGAGACGAACGTCACCTCGTCGGCGTGGAACTTCGGACCGCTGCTCGGCGCCGCCGCCGCCAGACGTTCATAGTGCTGCGTCGCCTCCGCGCAACCGACGGCGTGCAGGCACTGCGTGGTGACGCAACTGCTTTGTGACGGAATGTTCAGCGCGCGAGATCCCCAGTGCGACGGCATCTGCCGCCCTGCCGAGGCTGGGTCGTCGGCCGCGCCGACGGACGCGAGCAGCATCTCGAGCGGCGTGACGCCGAGCCCGAGGCACAGCGCCCGATCACGGTAGTACGGAAATATCCAGTCGTATCCAGGCCGGAGATGGCGGGCGGCCGCTGCGAGGATTGCCTCATGGCCGGCTCCGCTGATCTGGAAGAACGCCTGACTCTGGTTCTTGAGCTGGATCTCCTTGTCGTCGAGCGCACGCGACAGGAGCATGAGGCGGTAGGTCGCAAGAAGGTCCGCTTCCTCGACATCGCCGATCTCGCGACCGGCGACTTCGACCGGTGCGCCTCGTCCTGAAACCACGCTCGACGCTCGCATGACCGGCGGATTATAACATCGGGCCGAGTGGTACAGTGGGCCGCATGCCGGAGACTGTCACGCTGCACCGCTGGAACGCGATCGCGCTCGAAAAGGTCACCGAAAAAATCTCCCGCAAGATCATCACGGGAGCTCGCCAGATGGTCACGCAGATTTACCTAAAGCGAGGCGCGATCGTGCCAATGCACGACCACGAAAGCGAGCAGATGACCTATGTCCTGAGTGGCGCATTGAAGTTCCTCGTGGACGGACGCGAGGTCGTTGTCCGCGAGGGCGAGGTGCTGCACATTCCCTCATGGTTGCCGCACCAGGCTGAGGCACTCGACGACACGTTCGAGATGGACATGTTCAGCCCGATTCGCCAAGACTGGCTAGACCACACCGACGATTACTTCCACAAGGAACCGGCGAAGTAGCACTCGTTCACGACGATCTGCTAGTGAATGCGCTTGTCTCGGTCAGATCCCCGACCGCCTGTGTAGACGTCGAACCTCCGGCGGTTTCTGTTGATTTGCCACTTCTCGAAGCGGTACGCGAACTCGGCCATCAGTCTGGTTCGAGGGCCCTTGAGGTACAGATAGCCCGCTAGTAACCCGCCAAGGTGCGCCGTGTGCGCCACGCCACTTGCCCCGCCCAGCGACGAAAAGAACGAGATCGCGCCCACGATCATCACGAAATACTTCGCCGGGATCGGGAAGATCAGGTACAGGTAGATGGGCCGGTCTGGGAAATACAAGCCGTAGGCTAGGAGCAGGCCGTACACGGCACCGGACGCCCCCACCGTGAGCGAGTAGTAGAGCTGCTCACCGCCGGCCATCGGGACGAGAGACAGCACGAGAGTCGTTGCCGCGGCGCCGACACCGGTTACGAAGTAGTACCTCAGGAAGTAGCGGCTTCCCCACATCCGTTCCAGTTCAACGCCGAACATCCAGAGCGCCAGCATGTTGAACAGCAGATGGAAGAGTCCACCATGCAGAAACATGTAAGTGACCGGCTGCCAGAGGTGAAGCCGTCCGAACACGTCCGCGGGGCGCAGCCCGAACCAGAGCATGATGCCCGGCGTGACGCTCGTGACGAGGAACGCCACGACATTCGCGATGATCAGCTTACGGATTATGGGCGGGAGCGGACCGGGACCCAGCGAATATGACATGCCCGACGGCGATCGATATTGCGCGCGCAAGCTGTGTATCCTCAGTTAGTTCGAAGACGGCCGCAATCCTGACGGCGCATCATCTGGTAGTGGCCACGCCAGCATCGCGGCCGCGAGTGACAGACTGGCAATCGTCGTGAGCGTGAGTTCGATGCCTACGTGGTCCGAGACGATGCCGACGAGAGGGGCGCTCAGGCCAGCGACACCCCACGCAAAGCCCATCATAAACGACGATACCGTGATCGCACTGATCGGCGCGATCGTCTGTGCCATGGTCACGTTAATAGGCAGCGTTGACTGCAGTAGAGGTTCGCCGATGGCAAGCGCCACGATGAGCGGCCAGCGAGACATCGCTGGCGCCACCGTGAGAAACGGCATCGAGTCAATGAGGGACGCCATCATAATCCGGCGGCCGCCAAAGCGGTCGGCGAGCGCACCACCGAGGAATGCTCCGGCGCTCGACGCGAGCAAGTAGAACGCTGCGATAGCGCCAGCCTCACCTGCCGACATTCCTCGGCGCATAGATGCTGCCGAAGCCGTCGACGAGCATGTGGATATCCGCGAGCAACCAGGTAATGGGTGGTAGGCCGAGTGGCCGACGGCTCACCGCCGGTTGCGTCCAAGCCGAATCGCGACGAACGATACGCCTTGCCGGAACTCGGCAATTCCAAGGAGGAGGCCGATCGCTGCCAACGCGGCGAATGATGCCCCCATCGTTGTCGCAAGTCGGACGATCTGGGCGGTCAGGCTCATGCCGGGTAGCCAGTTCTCGAGCGCCGAGTTCACGCTTATAGCCGTGACCGCCATGCCCGCCGTCGCGAGTGCTATCTTCACAACCGCGCCGCCGAGGCGAGCGCCTTCAATGCCGCCGAGGCGGCTCCGTAGAAGGACGAGCAGCGAGACGGCGTTGAGCACTGCGGCGATTGAGGTGCCGAGCGCGAGACCCCGGTACCCGAGCACCTGGACGAGCGCCAGGTTGAGCGCGACGTTGACGACCATTGTCACGATGCCGACGGCCACCGGTGTCCGACTGTCGTTCATCGCGTAGAACACGGGCGAGATGATTCGCACGACGGAATATGCGACAAGGCCAATGGCGTAGAACTGCAGCGCGGCGGCCGTTGCCGTGGTGTCCTCTGAGGTGAACGCACCACGCTCGAAAATCAGTCGCACGATCGGCGTCGACAGCACGATCAGTCCGAGCGTCGCCGGCACGTTGAGCATCATGGTCAGCGATAGGCCATCGGCGATTGTCCGGCGAATCCCGGTGCGGTCGCCCGCTGCAGCATGACGCGCCACGGTGGGGAGGGTGGCTGTGGCGATCGAGACGCCGAAGAGCCCGATCGGCAAGTACATCAGCCGGAAGGCGTATTGAAGCCATGACACCGCGCCCGTTCCCTCGCCGGTGGCCAGCACGGTGTTCACGAAGAGGTTCACTTGTATCGCGGCCAGGCCGATCGTGCCGGGGCCCATGAGCAGGAGTACACGCCGGAGACCCGGACTGTGAAAATCAATGACGGGCCGATATCGAAACCCTTGGCGCGCGAGCGACGGCCACTGTAGGGCGATCTGGCCCACACCTCCTACGAGCGTGCCGATGGCGATGGCCGAGATCGGCGGCAACCCCACCCGTGGCATGAGCGGCGCCAGGGCGACCGCGCAGACGATCGTGCCCACGTTGAACATGGCCGGCGAGAGCGCCGGGATGAAGAACCACTGCAGTGAGTTCAGCATCCCCATGAGCGCCGCGGCCACGGTCACCAGCACTAGGAAGGGCACCATGATGCGCGTGAGAAGCACAGTCAGCGCGAGCTTGCCTGGCACTGCCGCGTAGTCTCCCGCGAGCACCGTGACGAGCGGCGTAGCGAACACGATGCCGGCGAGCGCCACCAGGCCGGTAATGAGCACAAGGGCAGTGAGGACGACGCTGCCCAATCGCCAGGCGGATTCTTTGCCGTGTGCAGTCAGTTCCCGTGTGAAGGTGGGGACAAACGCGGCGCTCATGGCGCCTTCGGCGAACAGGTCGCGCATGAGGTTTGGGATGCGGAACGCCACGTTGAAGGCGTCCATGGCGTTGCCTGCGCCGAACATCGAGGCAAGCACCTGTTCACGCACGACGCCGAGAATGCGACTCGTTATCGTCGCTGCGCCGGCAATGCCGGCTGCTCTGGCGAGCCTCGGCCCTTCGGAGGGCGCGGTCGGGGGCATCAGGGATAGAAAAAGCGGGCCCCCACGCAAGGGAGGCCCGAAGGGAAGGGTAAAGGCTGACTAGGCCCTATTTGGGAGTATAACCTCAACGTCAAAGCTAGCGCTAGCGGAGGCCCACAGACACCGGAGGGTGACTCACGCCTTGCCTCCAGACAGCCGTTGTTTCACCGCGTCACTCACGGTGCGGCCGTCGGCCGTTCTTGCGGCCAGTTTCGGCGCAATTGCCTTCATCACCTTGCCCATGTCAGCTGGTGACGAGGCGCCTGTTTCAGCGATCGCAGCATCGACGGCGGCGGCGATGTCCTCACCTGTCGCGGGTGGAGGCTGGTATTCAGCGAGCACTTCGATCTCGCCGGATTCCTTGTTGACGAGATCCTGGCGCCCCGCCTTCGTGAATTGTTCGACCGAGTCCCGCCGCTGTTTGACCAGAGACCCGAGCACCTGGATGACTTCGGCGTCGTCGAGGTCACGACCTTTTTCGACACCGCGGTTCATGATGGCGGCCTTGAGCATTCGGAGCGGCGAAAGCCGAACCTGGTCCCTAGCCTTCATGGCTGTGGCAATGTCCTTGTTTACACGTTCGGTGAGCGTCACGCTAGTCCCCTTGGATCCTAATTTCTAACACGATCCCCTGGCGGGCCATCCCGACCGGCGGTGGTGCTCCGCCCTCACGGATGGCCCGTATTCTCGGTCGGCACGCCTAGTGATTCTGGTGCCACGCTCCACTCGTCTCGGTGCGACGCGGGACTCTTGCCACGTGCGGCTAGTGATCCTGGTCGGAATCCCCGAGAGTAATGTGCCACCCGTCAGTTCGCTCATGAAAACCTGCCGGTACCTGCACGGCGTTTACCTTAACCGCTACTTCGAGGCTCGACTTCACCTGAAAGTATCCGTTTCGCCGCAGGATGCGTCGGAAGCCGCTGTGCATCACGTGGCAGCGCACCTTGTCGGTGTCCTCCACCCTGGCGGCACGGTCGACCCATCGCAAGAGCGTCTTCAATCCCGGCACGTCGTCCGGAGCGACCAGGAAGTCCACGAGAATCGTGGCCCGGCCGAGAGGTTCGTGACGGTGCCGGTACACGGCGTAGCCGTGAATCTCTCCTTCTCGTTTGAGCGCCACCACCGAGTAACGCACGTGCGGTGGTTCGATATACCGCCAGTTCAGATAGGCGGCGTCCCGGCGCACAGCCAGATCGAACTGTGACGCCAGTCGATCCCAGAGCGCGGTGAATGCCGGGTCGAACCGCCGGATCGGTTCGCATTCCGCTCGCAGCGGCCGCGAGCGAGACACGATACGAATGACGGGCATGGCCACCTCAGAGACCAGGCGGTTGAGCGGCGCCGGCCAGCGAGCCAGGCGTACGGCTCGGCGGGTCAGCGGCTTCACGACCTGCGGTACGAGGTGCGGCTCTGGCCAACGTAGGCGTTTGAGCATCTGGCGGGACTCGGGCGTCATGCCGAGCGATAGCACCGCGCCAGAATGTCGATCCCAGGCACGAACCAGCGCCTCACCCACGCCCTGAGCATCGCGCTCGGGCGCCACCAGCGGGTCGGTGCCCCAGGCGCCTTCCACCTCGATACCGCGAATTGACACGCGGACGGGCAGCGTCTGGTGCTGGCCCACGACCGTCGGGCCTTCGCGAGCGATCCAGATCCCAGGCTGGCCGCTTGTGTTATTCGGATTTCGGTGGTGCTGCCAGTCCCAACGCAGGCGATTCACATCGGCCGCATCCGGGCCGTGCGTGCGCCGGTAGAGGGTTTCGATTCCGCGCCTGTCCTCGGGTCGAAATCGGTCGATTTCTGGCATCGGGAGCGTCAGCTACTGCGTCGGCTCAGGCTGGTGTGTCGTGATGACCTGCTGTGCCTCGCTCGGGCAGGCCGCGAGCAGTACCACCAGCGTCACGGAGAGAACAGGGGCACGCATCATCGAACGTTTTCATTGTACGTGCTTACGCGGCTGGGCGGAAGGCACCGTGTAGGGTGGACCGTCAGTGTTGCCGAACGTGCTCGATGACCCGCCGGATGATCTCGTCGAGTGTGACCCGGGGCTCGAACCCGATAAGGCCCTGAATCTTGGAGATATCCGGCACCCGCCTTGGCATATCCTCGAATCCGGCCTCATACGCTTGGTCGTAGGGGATGATCCGGATCGGCGACGCGCTACCGGCGAGTCTCTTCACTCGCTCGGCGAGGTCCAGGATCCGCACTTCTTCCCTGCTTCCGATGTTGAATACTTCGCCTATCGCCCGCGGCTCGGCCACGAGCCGGACCAGCGCCCCGGCGACGTCTCCCACGTTGGTGAAGCTGCGCGACTGAGTGCCGTCACCGAACACGGTGATCGGCTCGCCAGCCAGCGCCTGGCGCACGAATGTTGGCAGAACCATGCCGTATCGCCCCGTCTGACGCGGTCCGACCGTGTTGAAGAGGCGTACGATCAGTACCGGCAGTTGCCGTTCCTTCCAGTACGCGAGCGCTAGGAACTCGTCGATCAGTTTGCTGCAGGCGTACGCCCACCGATGCTTCGCGGTTGCGCCTAGCACCACGTCCGCGTCCTCGCGGAAGGGCACGTCCGTGCTCTTGCCGTAGACCTCTGACGTCGAGGCGATGACGACGAGCTTCTTCTTCTTGCTGGCGTGCGTCAGCACGACCTCGGTGCCGTGTACGTTGGTTTCGATGGTGTGCACGGGGCGCTCGACGATGAGTTTCACTCCCACCGCAGCCGCAAGGTGGAATATTGCGTCGGCATCATCGATGAGTTCAGCGAGTAGCGGCTCGTTCGTAACGCTATCTATGGTGTAGCTGAATCGGGGGTGGTCCTTAAGGTGGGCGATGTTGTGAATCGATCCGGTCGACAGATTGTCGAGCACCGACACATGGTGTCCGGCCTCGAGTAGGTGTTCGGATAGATGGGAGCCGATAAAGCCTGCCCCCCCCGTCAATAGCAATCGCATAAAGCTAGTTCCTTCTGGGCGGGCGATCCGCGGGCCGGCGCTGCACTAGCAGGCCGTCGTCTAAGTCCAGCTGCATTCGACGAGCGGTGCATCCTTGCGAACCGCGTTGCTCCTCGGTTGACTGCTGGCGGTCTGCTCACTCGTCGCGCCGTGTTCGCGGGGCGCATCACTCGGCACGGTGCGACGCGGGACTCTAGCCGCCAGCTGCTAGTAGCGAAGGTCATCATATACGTGCCGGCCACCTGACGTAGAAAGGGGAGACGGTTCCTCCCCCGAGACCTGAACCTCGCGCCGGGGCGACTCGAGCCTCAGCCTCCGAAGCTTCGCTGCGGTGGCGGCCGCCGGTCGCACCGGGCGTCAGGTCGCGAATTGGAAGTTGATGATGTCGCCGTCCCGAACGATGAACTTCTTGCCTTCGAGTCGAACCGCGCCATGCTCACGGCAGGCAGCCATGGTGCCGCGGGCGATGAGGGCGTCGTGCGTGACCACCTCCGCTCGGATGAAGCCGCGTGCGATGTCGCTGTGAATCTCGCCGGCGGCGAGTTGGGCGCGAGTCCCGTCCGTTCGGCCATCTGGGCAAGCCCGGTCGCCACATCCCCTTTGGTACGAAGGGGACTCGCGCGCTGCGGTCATCTACTGGAAGAGCGTGGACTGGCGCTGGAGGGTAGGCCTATGAGCGCCGCACGGAACATCAGCCGATCCCCCTACCAAACACCATGAGCAACCGAATGCGGTTTCGACTGCCGATGGCCGGTACCCAGACACCGAAACAATAGCGAATATTTAGCGTAACAACTTATTCGTCTGATGTTTACGTTGACATCTGGTGTGGTCTCCCCTAGTATCCGAGTGGAGTTTTGTGGACGTAAATGGACCAAAAAGGTCTTCGCGGTAGCTCTGCTGCCCGTATCGACGACAGGGGTAGGCTCAAGGTGCCGACGATGTTCCGCGGCCCCGTGCAGGACCAGCACGGTCGGGATGTCTTCGTGACGAGTCTGACGGGGGAGTGCGTTCGAATCTACCCGATGCCGGTCTGGCTCGACGTCGAACAGAAGCTGACGAGCATGCCCGGGAGCCACCCGTCTCGGCTCAAGTTTCTCGACCGCGTCAATTATTACGGCCAAACGGGTGAGCTCGATCAACAGGGGCGGGTTGTTATCTCGTCGCACCTGCGAGAGAGCGCTTCCATCGTCGGCGACGTCAGGGTGTTCGGCCGGATCGACTATCTCGAGGTTTGGAACGAAGAGCGATTCGTCCAGAAGCTGCAGCGCGACCCATGGTCAGACGATGACGGGCTTCGAATGTCGGACCACGGAATCTAGTGACATGTCCTCTTCATGCGCCACTCGCCGCTACCGCGGGGCAACGGACGATGAATGAACGACATCGCGCGGCAGCAACGGGCGACCGTCTCGCGGCTTTTGTTGGAAGCAGGTGGTGGCGTGGTGTCGGGCGTTGAGCATCCTGCGCACGAGGCTGTCATGGTCGACGAGGTCCTGGGGTTTCTTGCCTCGGGCGGCGGCGGACTGGTGGTTGATTGCACTGTCGGGCTTGGCGGACACGCGCGCGCGCTTATCGATGCCGGAGCGTCTCGGGTGATCGGCCTTGACCGCGATCCGTCAGCAATCGCCGCGGCCAGTGCTCGGCTCGCGCCCTGCGCCGATCGTGTGGAACTGGTACACCGCGACTACCGGGAGATCGAGGCCGTGCTCGACGAGCGGGGGATCAGCCGAGTGGACGGCGTGCTCGCCGACCTCGGAGTTTCGTCCATGCAACTCGAAGCAGCCGGCCGGGGGTTCAGTTTTCGCCGCGACGAGCCGCTCGACATGCGCATGGACACGAGCACTGGAGAAACGGCAGCCGAAGCGCTCGGATCGGTCGACGAGGCAACGCTCGCCGACGTGATCTTCCGGTTCGGCGAAGAGCGCTACGCCAGACGCATTGCGCGCGCCATCGTCCATGTCCGCGCCCGCGAGGACATCGAGACCACCGGACAGCTTGCCACGATCGTCCGGCGCGTGATTCCCGTTCGCGGCTATTCGCGGATCGACCCGGCGACGCGGACGTTCCAGGCGTTGCGGATCTGGGTCAATGGCGAACTGGACGGACTGGACCGCTTTCTGGCGGCGGCGAGCCGTCGCCTCTCGGTGGGTGCGCGCCTGGTGGTGATCGCCTTTCACTCGCTCGAGGATCGTGTCGTGAAGCACACGCTGCGGGCGCTTCAGGCAGAGGAAGACAGCAACGTGCGGGTGGTGACGAAGCGCCCCACCACTCCCACGGCGGCCGAGGTGGCCCGCAACCCGCGCGCACGGAGCGCCAAGCTCCGTGTCGCTGAACGCCCGGCGTGACGGACTGGGGAGTCGTGACATGGCAACAGAAACATTCGAGTACGCCATCAAGAAAGACGTTCGAAACAATCCGATCATCCGCGAGATCGACCGCGACCACCGTCGTGGGATGTGGCGTTTGGTTGGCGTCGGCACGGTCCTCGTCTCGATCGTCCTCTTCTGGGCGTGGCAGCGCGACGAGTTGGTGCGCCATGGCTACCGAGTGGAGCAAATGCAGAGAGAGCGGGCCAGGGAGGCCGAGCTCTATCGCCATCTGTTCCTCGAGGTCGAGACATTGAGTTCGCCGACTCGAATCGAGGCGCTTGCCACGGACTTGTTGGGGATGCTGCCACCGGCCGCCGGTGACGCCGACGTGATTAAGCGCGTAACACCCTCTGCGCCTCCGTCCCGATCGGTTGTGGCCAGCCGCTGAGGCGACAGCTGAGGACGTTTACAACGGACTGCTAGGAGAGAGGTGGATCGGATCGTGGCCGACGAGACCGGGCACAACTGGCGACGCGTTCTCAGGAGCCGGATTCCTGTGGCGGCGGCAGCGCTCGTGCTGTGGGCGGCCGCGATCGAGGCGCGCCTGGTATACCTCCAGGTCGCCCAGCATGACGAATTGCTCTCGCGAGCCTCCCGCCAGCACAGTCTCACGATACCGGCCCCCGCCAAGCGCGGCGAGATCCTCGACCGCAACGGCCGCGTCCTTGCCTACAGCGTCGACGCCGATTCCGTGTACGCGGTGCCCTCGGAGATCGGCGACGCCCAAGGGGTGGCCGCGCAGATCTGCGACGCGCTACAGGACTGCTCGTCCGAGGAACGACAAACGTTGACCGAAAGACTCGGCCGCTCGCGGGCGTTCGCCTACATGCGGCGACGGGTCACTCCCGAACAGGCGCGCCGAGTCGAGGCGTTGCAGCTGGATGGCGTGGGATTCATGAGCGAGAGTCGCCGGTTCTATCCGAACCGGGATCTCGCGGCCCACTTGCTGGGCTACACCGGGCTCGACGGCGACGGACTGAGCGGCCTGGAGGCGACATACGACGACCTCATCAAGGGTCGGAAGGGGACCGTGCTCGTGCAGGTTGATGCGCGCCAGAAGGCTTTCAGTAGACTGGAACGCCCGCCGACGACCGGCGCCTCGCTCGAGTTGACCATCGACCAATACCTTCAGCATGTCACCGAGCGCGAGCTGCGCGTCGCGGCCGAGGCGCGCCGTGCCGTCGGAGGGACGGCGATCGTGATGGACCCTTCGACGGGTGAAATCCTCGCGCTGGCCAACTGGCCCACCTTCAACCCGAACGCGTATCGCGACGCCAACGCCAGCCAGCGTCGTAACCGAGCCGTACAGGACATCTATGAGCCGGGATCGACGTTCAAGATCGTTACCGCGGGCGCGGCTCTTGAGGAGGGCGTGGTGAGGCCGGAGGACCCGATCGACGTCACCGGTGGAAAGATTAGATTCGGATCACGTGTCATCGGCGACGACCACGAGTACGGCATTCTCTCGTTCACCGACGTGATCGTCAAATCGAGCAACGTCGGCGCCATCAAGGTGGGGCTACGCCTGGGGCCAGAGCGAATGGGCAAGTACGTGAGCGGGTTTGGCTTCGGCCGACGCTCTTCTCCAGACTTTCCCGCTGAGAGTCCAGGCATCGTTTGGAACTCCGCGAAGATCAACGACAGTGCGCTCGCGTCGATCGCCATGGGCCACCAGGTGGCGGTGACGGCGCTGCAGATGGCGGCGGCGGTCAGCGCGGTGGCCAACGGCGGCGAACTCATGGAGCCGCGCATCGTACGCGCGGTCATCCGCGACGGCGTGCGGGCCCCCGTGCCCCGGAAGGTCGCCGGGCGTGCGCTGACGCGGCAAACGGCGGCTGATCTGACGACCATGATGGAAGGCGTCGTCGAACGTGGCACCGGTACGCGGGCCCAGGTGGATGGGTTCACGGTAGCGGGCAAGACAGGCACCGCGCAGAAACTCGTCGACGGGCAATATTCGCACTCGCTCTTCAACGCGTCGTTTGTCGGTTTCGTACCGTCGCGCAACTCGGAGTTCGCGATCGTGGTCGTGCTCGATTCGCCGAATGATCAATACGGTGGCCTCGCCGCCGCGCCGGTGTTCCAGGCCATCGCGACGGCGGCGCTCCGGCGCAACGGTGTGGCACCGACGATCCATTCACCGGCTTCCTTTCTCGTCGCGCGGGATCCGGAGCCGGCAGGGCCGGCCATCGCGGCTGTCAGCGGGAAGGTTGGAGGGGATGTCTCTCTCCTGCCTGACCTACGCGGACTCAGTGCCAGGGACGCGATGCAGGCGGTAGTGCGTCTGGGTATGACGGTACGCCTTCGCGGCGAAGGGCATGTCGTCGATCAGCAGCCAGATCCCGGCACAGCGCTTGAACCGGGAGGGACGACGACGCTGTGGCTCGAACGGGCGCCGGTGGCGTTGAACGGACGTCAGCCGTGACCGTGGGGGAACTGACTGACGCTGTCCGCCGGAGCCGTCCAGGCCTTCAGCCGATTACGTCAGGCGATCGCGGTGCCGAGGTGTCCATTACTGGAGTCACTCACGACTCTCGCGTGGTGGCATCAGGCTCGGTGTTCGTGGCGCTCCGCGGCTTCTCGGTCGACGGTGCCACCTTCGCGCGAGAGGCCGTGTCGGCCGGAGCAGCGGCGGTCGTGGCCGACAGGCCGCCGCCGGCTGAGGATCTCGGTGTGCCGTGGGTTACGGTCTCGGAGGCGCGCCCGGCACTCGCCCAGATAGCGGCGGAGTTGCACGGCCACCCGAGCCGAGAACTCTCGGTCGTCGGTATTACGGGCACGAACGGTAAGACCACGACGAGCTACCTGCTCCACTCGATGTTCGAGGCGGCAGGCGTGCGCGCCGGCTTGATGGGTACCTTGTCGTACCACGTAGCGGGACGTGTCGTGGAGGCGACCCGCACGACCCCTGAAGCGCCAGAGGTGCAGGGCCTCCTTCGCGAGATGATTGTGGCCGGTTGCGGGGCCTGCGTCATGGAAGTCTCGTCCCACGCGCTTTCGCTTCACCGCGTGGACGGGACGCGCTTCACCGCGGGCGTCTTCACCAATCTCACGCGTGATCATCTCGATTTCCACGAGAGCATGGAGGTCTACTTCGCCGCCAAGCGCCGACTGTTCGAGATGCTGCCGCGTGACGCTCCCGCGCTCATTAACCTCGATGATCCCCGCGGTGCCGAACTCGTGGCGGCGGCTGGCCACCCGGTCACCTACTCGGTCAACGGTCCGGCTGATGTCACGGCCGGCCAGCAGGCCGCTTCGCTCGATGGACTGGACTTCGAATTGAGGACCCCGGAGGGCGTCGTGCCCCTGCACTCGCGTTTGGTGGGCTGGTCCAATGTCTCGAACATCCTGGCGGCGGCGGGTACGGCGGCGGCCCTCGGACTGCCGCTGGACGCGATCGCGCACGGCGTGGATCAGCTCCCTGGCGTGCCGGGACGCTTCCAGGTGGTGTCCGACAGCGGTGATGACATCACGGCCATCGTGGACTACGCCCATACGGACGATTCATTACGGAACCTGCTCGAGACGGCCCGCCAGCTGGCGCCCGCGAGGCTTCTCACCGTATTCGGCTGCGGCGGTGACCGCGACCGGTCCAAGCGACCGCTGATGGGCATGGTCGCTGCTCGGCTGAGCGACGTGGTTGTCATTACGTCTGACAACCCGCGCGCGGAGGATCCCATCCGAATTATCGATGAGGTGGCCCTGGGCGCGGAAGCAGAAGCGCGACAGTCCTCGGTGGACGTTCTCATTGTGCCCGACAGACGCGAAGCGATCTCCCTGGCCGTGCAACAGGCGGGCGCGGGAGACGTCGTGCTCATCGCGGGGAAGGGCCACGAGAAACACCAGGAAATCGAGGGTCGCCGTCTCCCGTTCGACGACGTCGTCGCGGCACGCGAGGCGCTTGGCGCCCGCCGGCTGAGGCGGGTGGAGTAGGTGGGTGGCAACCCTTTACAGATCACGTTGGGATGGCTTGCCGAGGCGGTCGGTGGTCGCGCGCTTGCTGGCGGCGCCGGCGAACGGATCGGCCGGGTCGTTACCGACACGCGGCAGCTCGCGGCGGGGGACTTCTTCGTGGCGCTCCGTGGCCCACGGTTCGACGGCCACGCGTTCGTGGGGCAGGCGCGCGATCGGGGCGCGATGGGCGCGCTCGTTGGACGCAACTTCGCGGGGCCGCTGTGGGGCGCCATGGTGCAGGTTGGAGACACGCTCCGAGCGCTTCAGGATCTGGCCCAGGCCGTGCGCTCGGAATCGGGGACGCGCGTGATTGCGATCACAGGGAGCGCCGGAAAGACGACGACTAAGGAGGCCGTGGCCAGCCTGCTAGGCGCCAAGTTTCGTGTTGCATGGAACGAAGGGAACCTCAATAACCACATCGGGCTGCCTCTCTCGCTGCTCGAACTGCGGACTCGGCCTGACGTGGCGGTGATGGAACTGGGGATGAACCATGCGGGAGAGGTCAGTCGACTGGTCGCGATCGCGAAGCCGGATGTCCGGGTGTGGACCAACGTCGGCGACGCGCACCTCGGTTTCTTTGCATCCCCCGACGCCATCGCCGACGCGAAGGCGGAGATCCTGGAGGGAGCGGTCGCCGACAGTGCGCTCGTATGCAATGCCGATGACGACCGGGTGATGCCGCGCGTCGCCAGATTTCCGGGTCGTCGGCTGACCTTCGGTGCCGCCAGGACGGCCGACGTGAGGGCCACTGAGATCGAGGACCGAGGCACCGATGGCATGCGGGCCCGGCTCACCACGGCGAAAGGTGCGCGGATGCTCTCGACGTCTCTCCTCGGCCGCGGCAATCTGTCAAACATGCTCGCCGCCGCGGCGGTGGCGGTCGAGTTCGACGTGCCACTAGATGACATCGCCGACGGAATTGCCGCCCTCGAGCCGGCTGACCGGCGCGGCGTCGTGCATAGGCTGCGCGACGGCGTCGCGGTGATCGATGACTCATATAACTCGAGTCCCGCGGCGCTGCGGCAGGCGCTTGATGTCGTGGCGCACGACGCGAGGAGCACGAGGAAGGTGGCGGCTCTCGGCGAGATGCTCGAGTTGGGTGGAAGCGCGTTGCCGCTCCACGAGGAATGCGGAAGGGTCGCGGCCGGTGCGGGCCTTGCGCGACTCGTCACCGTCGGCGGCGCGCCGGCGCGGGCCATGGCGGAGGCGGCGATTGCGGCGGGCTTGTCGCCCAACGCCGTGACGTGGTGCGGCGACAGTACGCAGGCCGCCGCCGTGGTCGAGGCGCTCATCAGGCCAGACGACCTTGTGCTTGTCAAGGGGTCTCGCGGCGTTCGCATGGACGTCGTCGTGGATCGAATCCTGGCGGAGTGCGGCTGATGCTCTACTGGCTGCTCTACTCGTTGCGCGAGGAATTCGGAATACTGAACGTGACGCGCTACATCACGTTCCGCACGGCTGCTGCCAGCCTCACGGCTCTTGCGCTCAGTCTTCTGCTCGGTCCCATGATGATCCGCAAGCTGCGAGAGTTCCAGATGGGACAGGTGATTCGTCCAGACGGCCCAGACACGCATCGGAGCAAGGCCGGCACCCCGACGATGGGCGGTCTGCTGATCCTGGTCGCGGCGCTGCTGCCGACACTCCTCTGGGCCGACCTCTCGAACGCCTACATCTGGGTGGCCGTGCTTGCCACGGCCGCTTTCGGTGCCGTAGGCCTGGCTGATGACTATCTGAAGGTCTCGCGCCGAACTCACGATGGTCTGCTGCCGCGATACAAGATGGGGCTGCAGGTCCTGATCGCGCTTGCAGTGGGCGGCACGTTGATGGTGCTGGCCTCCTACGACCTCTACAACACGCGACTGATCTTTCCGTTCTTCAAGAACCTGATTCCGGACCTTGGTTGGTTCTACGTCGCTTTCGCGGTCGCCGTACTGGTGGGCGCAACGAATGCCGTAAATCTGACTGACGGCCTCGACGGGCTTGCGATTAGTACATTTGCCGTAGCGGCGGCTGCGTTTACCGCGCTCTCGTACGTTACGGGTCACCGCGTACTCGCCGACTACCTGCTGCTGGTGCGATTTCCGCCTGCCGGCGAGTTGACCGTGTTTTGCGGCTCGCTCGTGGGGGCAAGCCTCGGCTTCCTTTGGTACAACTCCTACCCCGCCGAGGTGTTCATGGGCGACGTGGGCTCCCTGGCGCTCGGCGGCGCACTCGGCACGGTGGCGATCTTGATCAAGCAGGAACTGCTGCTCGTCATCGTGGGCGGCGTCTTCGTGCTCGAGGCGGCCTCCGTGATTCTCCAGGTCGCGTCCTTCAAGCTCACGGGCCAACGCATCTTTCGAATGGCGCCGCTTCACCATCATTTCGAGCTGATCGGCTGGAGCGAGCCGAAGGTGATCACCCGCTTTTTGATCGTTGCCGTGATCTTCGCACTCTTCAGCCTCACATCGCTGAAGTTGCGGTAGCCGGGTGATGTGCATGGGACGGGTGCGGTAGGTGGACGGATTCACGGTGTCAGGTCGGCGGGTCGTGGTGGTCGGTGCGGCGCGCAGTGGAATTGCGGCGGCGGAGTTATTGGCCCGTCGGGGCGCGCGCGTCACGCTCTCCGAACAGCGAGACGCCGTCCAGGGGTTGGAGGGTCTACGCGCGATGGGGGTGACGCTCGAGACCGGCGGGCACCAGTCGGCCACCTTTGCTGGAGCCGATCTGGTCGTGACGAGCCCCGGCGTCTCGCTCAAGCAGCCCGCGTTCGAAGCGGCCCGGAGCAGTGGCATCGAGGTGATCGGTGAACTCGAATTGGCCTCGCGATGGGCGCGTGGGCGCGTCATTGCCGTTACAGGCACGAAAGGGAAGTCGACGACGACAACACTCATCGGCCGGATGTTGCGGGCTGCGGGCCAAGTGGTGACGGTCGGAGGCAATATCGGCGTGCCGTTCTGCGCGCAGGTGGAGGAATCCGTCCCTGGAACCGTGCACGTTGTCGAGACCAGCAGCTTCCAACTGGAAACAACCACGACATTTCGCCCCTGGATCGCGGTGTGGCTGAACCTTGCGACCGATCACCTCGACCGCCACGTGTCGCTCGAGGCATATGCCGAGGCAAAGGCGAGGATCTTCGCGAACCAGGGCGCCGACGACTGGGCGGTAATCAATGCGGACGACGAGGACGTGATGCGACACAGCACCGGCGCGAGGAGCCGGACGGTGACCTACTCGCTCGCCGGCCAGCCGACGGCCGCTTTCAGCGTGGAGGGCGACCGGGTCGTGCGTCGCACCGGAACCGGCAAGGACGAGATGCTCCCGCTCTCGGCAGTTGAGTTGACTGGCCATCACATGCTCAACAACGTCCTGGCTGCTGCGGCCACAACGTGGGCGGCCGGCGCGGAACCGGCGGCGATGGTGGACGGATTGCGCGGCTTCAGTGGCCTCGAGCATGTGATGGAGCCGGTGGGTGACATTGGTGGCGTTCGGTTCGTGAACGACTCCAAGGCCACTAACGTGGAGGCGGCTTGCCGTTCGATAGAGAGCTTCGAGGGTGGCGTGGTGGCCATCGTCGGCGGGCGTTTTAAGGGAGGCGACCTTCGCGAACTGCGCGCTCCGCTTGCCGCGCATGGCCGGGCCGTCGTGGCAATCGGTGAGGCTGCACCGCTGGTACGAGACGCCGTCGAAGACGTCCTGCCGGTTGTCGGAGCTGGCTCGATGCACGAGGCGGTGTTGCTGGCTCACGATGCGGCCGGGCCGGACGGCGTGGTCCTCTTGGCGCCGGCCTGCGCGAGCTTCGACTGGTTCGTGGATTACGCAGAACGGGGCCGAGCGTTCAAGGCCGAGGTCGCACGGCTGGAAGTGGACGTGTAGCGCCGAACGGTGGCGTGAGCGGTCAGCAGTCGTCAGTCGGAACGGCGCGGGTAGGAACCAGCCGCTGGGAGCCCAGACTACCCCAGTCTGGGAGGTCGG